>JAEEGL014396508.1_pt1 | contig 22335 bp, 18 predicted proteins | sample 9134231 | NCBI WGS metagenome assembly JAEEGL01 (sample SAMN16246548, study PRJNA631951) | gut metagenome | biome: gut microbiome; feature: rumen; material: fiber-attached | host: Bos | place: Iran: Karaj | collected 2018-10 | reverse complement strand
TCGAAGTCGCAGATGTCCATCTTCACAAACTCATAGTTGGCCTTGTTCTCGATGTCTTTCAGGTTAGCCAGGTTGCCAGCATACGTCAACTTGTCGAGGTTGACAATGTGGTAATCGGGATACTTGTTCACAAACAGGCGCACCACATGGCTTCCTATAAAGCCTGCGCCACCAGTAATGATAATAGTTCGTTTCATATATATCAATATTTTATTGTTTCTTCCTCCTAAAATAATCGAAAATCTCCCTGCCAACAACAAGGACCATACCATAAATGAGGGCAAAGCGAACTGCATCTGTATAATCAACTATTCCTTTATCAAAATATTGAAACACCAAATCACAGATGAAGAAAAGAACGACCGTACCAACGGCTTTAGCCAAAAAAATCAAGACTTTATTTCCCATAATAATTCATTTATTTAATGTTATAACTTCACAATCCTTGAATTCCTTGCCATCGATGGTCAGCCTGACAAGCGTACGCTCCTTATGCCAACCTTGCAAACCTGCAGCACCGGGGTTGATGTGCAACAGGTTCAGAGTCTTGTCGAACTTTACCTTTAATATATGTGAGTGACCGGCAATAAACAGCTGGGGCGGCGAGGCATAAAGTTGCCCACGAATGCTATAGTCATAATTGCCAGGGTAGCCGCCGATGTGCTTCATCAGTACCTCGACATCCTCACACTTCCAACGCAGCACCTCAGGGTACATCAGCCGCAGGTCTCCACCGTCGCAATTGCCACAGACAGCCCGTAACGGACGAAACTCGGCCAGTTTCTCAGCCACCTCCAACGAACCGATGTCGCCGGCATGCCATATCTCGTCGCACGGCTCGAAATAGTGCAGGTATTTCTCGTCCCAATACGAATGTGTGTCACTGATTATTCCTATCTTCTTCATGTTCCAAGTCTTACTCCGATGCCCAGCATCAAATTGTTCGTATAATTATAGTTGTACAGGCAATAGCCGATGTTCAGGAAGAAATGGCGCGTGAGGTCAATCTTCATGGCTAACGTCTCGTAGAAGCAATCCAGTCCGCCCACCACATAGCGTCCAACACCTGCACTGGCTCGGAATATGGGCATGGTCAGTTCGGCACGTGCCTGCAATCCCAATGACATCGTAGGACTGACACTGTCGTCATAGACACCATCCAGTGACGGACCAAGTGCAAAGGCACTGTTCAGTCTGTAAGTCGGGCTGACGGTCAGTCCTGCAACAGTATAGGTGGTAGGATTCCCCAGGCTGCGTTTCTTCCATCCTCCATAGGCCACGATGTCCCAAGCCCAGTGGTGTCCCTGACTGACGGGCTCTGCCGTGAACAGCGATGCCCGCGAGATATTCTCACGACGATTGAAATAGTATGCCATCGACAGACGCCCGCCCATGGTATTGAAGCCTTCGTTAGGCATACGCAGGTTGGCATTCGACGAATGTGCGTAACCATAGCCCACGTTCAAGTCCCAGTGGCGACCCAGCATGAAGCGGAAGAAGACATCTGCCCCGATGTAAGACATCACTCGCGAGCCCACTACATGGTTAGTCTCGTTGATGACGGACTCGTAAGCTTTCCATCCTGCTGCTATACCTAAGTTCAGCTCATAGTTGAGCGATACGTGGCGTGAAAAGTTGATGATGGGTGCTCCCTGAACAATATAGGCCAACACAGGCGTTCCGAGCTGACTGCTGGTCAGGACGGTTCCCACACCCAAGCCAGCATAGGCTCCTATGGCCGATGGATTGCCTGCCTGTTGTAACGTGTACTTCAAGCGTAGCGTGGTGGATGTATTGATGTTCTCGCCTTGGGGGTTGTTGCCACGCAGGTAGTTGTTGTTTTGTATGACACCGCTAGGCACTACATCAGCCTCCAAGCGGTGGACATACGTCGTGTCTGCCCATGTCTCTGTGGAATATCCGACCAATACAAGAAGGAGTAAAAGGAAGTACCTACAATTCGTTATCATAGTTCAAAGCGTTTGCGGATGAAATAGGCTATCAGCTGCTCTGTTGACTGAAGGCCAAGTACGGAGGTGTCTATACAAAGGTCGTACGACTCGGCAGCACCCCACTTCCTGCCGGTATAGTAATTATAGTAGGCCGCACGCTTGGCCTCGCGCTGTTCGATGAACTTACGGGCTTGCGGACGGTCCAGGTCCTGCTTGGTCATAATCTGCTGAATACGGAAATCCATAGAGGCTGTGACAAACACGCTGACAACATTCTTCCGTTCACGCAACACATAGTCGGCACAGCGTCCCACAAAGACACACGAGCCTTCGTCGGCAGCCTTCAAGATGGCATCGCTCTGAAACTTAAACAGCGACTCTTGCGAGAAGTTGTTCTGATAGAGACTATTGTCTGACACATGCGAGGAGTGCAAGTTGAACAACGAGCGGAAGAGGCCACGCTGCTCGTCATTCTGCTCAAAGAACTTTTCGGAGAATCCACTCTCCTTGGCTGCCAGGTTGAGCAGTTCCTGGTCGTAGTATTTGGCACCAAAATCAAGTGCCAGCATTCGGGCTATATCATGTCCGCCAGAGCCCAACTGGCGACCTACACAGATAATGATATGCTTATTCATTGTTTACTTTTAATCGTTTCATATACCAAAACAGCAGGGGCAGCGTCATCGAGAACGAACCGAAATCGCTGAGTGGCATCGAGTACCACACCCCGTCAAGTCCCCAAAACAACGGTAGAGTATAGGCTAACGGCAACAACATGAACAGTTGTCGCGTCAAGGACAGGAAGATACTTATCTTCACCTTGCCGATGCATTGGAAGAAGTTGGTGATAACCGCCTGCGAGCCCACGACAAAGAACACCATCATCACCACATGGATACCACGCGCCGACAAGTCTAGCAGCGTCTCATCGGTGGTAAAGATGCGAGCTATCTCTCGCGGAAAGAGCATGGACAATGCCCACCCAGCCAGGAGTATCGTTGTGGCCGTCCCAATGGTCATCCATAGACAGCGGAACATGCGGTCATAGCGTTCAGCACCATAGTTATAGCCCACAATAGGCTGCATGCCCTGGTTCATTCCCATGACGAACATAAAGAACACCATGGCTACCGAGTTGGATATAGAATAGGCACCCACAGCCATATCACCGCCATAGCGCACAAACTGATTGTTCATGAAAATAACGATGATACATGCCGTAACATTCATCAGGAACGGTGATATGCCGATGGCTATGATGTTACGAACCAAATCGGCCTGCAGATGGTAGATGCCCCGCTTCAGGTGCAGCAGTTCCTTCTTGTCCGAGAACACCCGCATCTGCCAGCACAAGGCCAGTGTCTGGCTGGTAATGGTAGCCAGCGCGGCTCCTCGGATTCCCCAGCGGAACCACCACACAAACAAGACGACCAACACAATGTTGCAGGCCACTGTGAAGAGTGTGGCATACATGGCGTACCGGGGTTTACCTGCGGCCCGCAGGACGGCATTCATGCCAAAGTACATGTGCGTTACCATATTGCCCAACAGGATGACCGTCATAAACTCGCGTGCATAGGGCAGTGTGACATCACTGGCACCAAAGAAACGCAGGATGGGGTCCAGGAATATCAGACAGACCGCCATAAACAGAAAACCAACAATCAGATTCAGCGTCACCGTATTGCCCAGCAGATGCTCGGCGGTCTTGTAGTCGCGCTGTCCCAGTTTGACACTGATACAGGTCGACGCTCCTACACCCACTGCAGCACCAAAGGCACCAGAGAGGTTCATAAACGGGAACGTAATGCCCAAGCCGGCAATAGCCTCAGGCCCCACCATCTGACCTATAAATGCCCGGTCGATGATGTTGTACAGACTGCTGGCCGTCATCGCCACAATGGCTGGCAAGGCATACTGCACCAACAGTCCTCCCACAGGTTTCTGACCCAGCTCCAAAGCCGATTGTTTATTGTCCATCAGTCACTTTTTGCGTATTTTGGGTGCAAAGGTACAAAAAAAAGTTCATAGTTCATAACTCATAGTTCATAATTATTTCCTACCGTTGTCCCTTGGTCAAGGATGACAGTACCTTGGATAAATCAAAGAAAAACGCGTTTTCCTTTGGTTTTTCGCTCGGTTTGCACTACCTTTGTCCCCATGAAACGACTACTAACCATCATATTGGCCGTCTTTGGCATGCTGACGATTTCTGCAGAATCGCAACAGGAATCGAACAAACGCGTCCGCTACAAGGACGGACCGGCCTACATCTACCGCATATCTCTTGCAGACAAACAGGGAACAGGTTTCTCACTTGAACACCCTACCCGATTTCTCTCACGCCGGAGTGTCGAGCGCCGACGCCGTCAAGGGCTAAGTCTCGACTCTACGGACTTGCCCGTCTCCTATCGCTATCGCCGGCTGATAGAAAGCAGGGACATCTGCGTAATAGGACAAAGCCGCTGGCAGAACACACTGCTCGTCCGAGTCAAGGACACCACCCTGATACAACGCGTCAGCAAACTGGCTTGCGTCACATCATGCCGCAGGGTGTGGCAGGCGCCTGACAGCGTTTCTCCGACGGCCATCAAGACCAAGTATCATGAGCATTTTGAAGAACGCGACAGTGTCTGCGGTGACCTCTACGGACAAGCCTCCAAACAAATCACCACCCTCAAGGGCCAACGGCTTCACGATATCGGCATGCGAGGAGAAGAGATGATGATAGGCATCATTGACGGAGGGTTTAAGAACGTCGACAAGATTCCTGCCTTCCAGCACATTGACATCATTGGCCATCAGGATTTTGTCACACCTGCCTCACCGAGCATCTTTGCCGAGACGGATCATGGTACTAAAGTGCTCTCTACCATGGCCGTCAACGAACCCTTTTACTATTTGGGCACAGCACCGAAAGCCAGCTACTGGCTGTTAAGGAGCGAAGACCAGCAGACTGAGCAAGAAGTGGAGGAAGACTATTGGACCATGGCTGCCGAATTTGCAGACAGCGTGGGTTGCGATCTCGTCAACTCGTCATTAGGATACAACGAATACGACCATAGTTCCATGTCCTACCGCCAGTGGCAATTAGACGGCCAGACTTCGTTTGTCAGCCGTTCAGCCTCAATGATGGCGGCCAAGGGTATGATACTGGTCAACTCTGCCGGCAATTCGGGCATGGGCACTTGGAAGAAGATTACAGTCCCCGCCGATGCAGACCATATCCTGACCGTTGGCGCCATGCTGGCAGACGAACCTCACAAGATTGCCCCGTTCAGCAGCGTAGGTCCTACCCAGGACCAACGGGTCAAGCCTGACGTAGTAGCCATCGGTGCCCCAGCTAAGATTGTCAACGGACGAGGAGTCATCATGGACGACATGGGGACTTCATTTGCGGCCCCTGTCATCTGCGGCCTTACGGCTTGTCTGTGGCAGGCACTCCGACAGATGACGGCAGAGGAGCTGATTACACTCATCCGTCAGACTAGCAGCAACTACGAACATCCGGACAACATCTACGGCTACGGCGTCCCCAACTTCTGGCGCGCCTACCAGATTGGTTCCTACAAACCCACTAACATTCCCTGATATGCCTACCCTCTCCCACTATACCCTCCGCCAACTGAACCTCATGGTGCGCGATGCCATAGCCATGCAACTACCTGACGAATATTGGGTAGAGGCAGAACTTTCTGAATGCCGTGAGCGTGGAGGGCATTGCTACATGGAACTGGTCGAGAAGGACGACAAGAACAACACCCCCATAGCCCGTGCCTCAGCTAAATGCTGGCGACAGACCTGGCAGATGGTTCAGCCCTACTTCGAGCGCACCACAGGCCAGCCCCTGCGTGCCGGACTGAAAGTGTTAGTAAAGGTCTATGCCCAGTTTCACGAGGCTTACGGCTTCTCATGGATTGTCACAGACATCGACCCCACCTACACCTTAGGCGACATGGCCCGCCGTCGTCAGGAAATCATCCGCCAACTGAAAGAAGAAGGTGTTTTCGACCTGCAACGTGAACTGCGTCTGCCGCTTTTCGCCCAGCGCATTGCCGTCATCTCGGCATCTAATGCAGCAGGCTACGGCGACTTCTGCCGTCAACTGGAGGACAACGAATATGGCTTCCGGTTCTCTGTACAGCTTTTCAGCGCCACCATGCAGGGAGAACTGGTGGAGTCGTCAGTTATCAGTGCCTTGAACGATGTCTACAGTCAAAGTCAGCAGCTGACAGCCCAGGGTCAGCAGCCTTATGACGTCGTCGTCATCATCCGTGGTGGTGGTGCAACAGCCGACCTCAGCGGTTTCGACACACTGGCCTTGGCTGAGAATGTCGCCCAGTTCCCCCTGCCCGTTATCACAGGCATAGGCCACGACCGCGACGAAAGCATCCTCGACATGGTGGCCAACACGCACGTCAAAACTCCGACAGCTGCAGCAACCTTGCTCATAGACCATCTTGCCCAGACTCTCCGACGTATTGAAGAAGCACAAAACCGGCTGACCATGTATATCCATCAGCGCATCTCCAGCTACCAAGTCAGACTCTCCAATATAGCCGTGCTCATCCCTAACCTGGCCCTGCAGACGGTGGCCAATGCCCATCATCGGATAGACTTGCTGGAGAGCCGGATACCAATAACCATCGAGCGGCGCATCACCAACCAGAAGCACCTGCTGGAAAAACTTAATATAAAACTGCAAAGTCTTGATCCCCAGATACTATTAAGTCGTGGCTACAGCATTACATTAAAAGATGGGCGTGCCGTTCGCGACCCACAACAGCTGAAGTCGGGAGACACCCTGGAAACAAGAGTTGAGAAAGGAACTATAAAATCTACCGTACAATGAACAACGAAATGAAATACGAAGAGGCATTGGCCCAACTGGAGTCCATTGTCCGCAAAATGGAGTCCAACGAACTGAACATCGACGAAATCGCTGCACAGCTGAAAACTGCACAGCGGCTCATCAAGTTCTGCAAGGACAAGCTGACCCATACAGAACAGGAGTTGCAAAAGATTCAGGCCGAAGAGGAACTGGCACAGGCAAAAGGGTAAAAAAACAAAAAGGTCCGCACTTTTTGCTCCAAATTCTTGCATAGGCGCAAGAATTTGATTACTTTTGCACGCAATAAGTGAGAATAAACATTATTAAAGAATATAGATTATGAAAAACTTAGACTGGGGAAACCTGTCGTTCGGTTACATGAAGACCGACTACAATGTACGCTGTTACTATCGTGACGGCAAGTGGGGAGAAATTGAAGTATGCTCCGACGAGTACCTGAACCTGCACATGGCTGCAACCTGCCTGCACTACGGACAGGAGGCTTTCGAGGGCTTGAAGGCCTATCGCTGCAAGGACGGAAAGGTTCGCGTCTTCCGTGTAGACGAGAATGCAGCCCGTCTGCAGTCTACCTGCCGTGGCATTCTGATGCCCGAGGTGTCAACAGAGCTGTTCACCGAAATGGTGAAGAAAGTCGTTCGTCTGAACCAGGAGTGGATTCCTACTTACGAGAGCGGCGCCACACTCTATATCCGTCCGCTGCTCATCGGTACCAGCGCACAGGTAGGTGTTCACCCCGCCAAGGAGTATTGTTTTCTCATTTTCGTAACCCCCGTAGGTCCTTACTTCAAGGGTGGTTTCTCAACCAATCCTTATGTCATCGTTCGCGACTACGACCGTTCTGCCCCTCTCGGCACTGGTAAGTACAAGGTAGGCGGCAACTATGCTGCATCGCTGTTCGCCAACAATCTGGCCCACGAGAAGGGTTATGCCTGCGAGTTCTATCTGGACGCCAAGGAGAAGAAGTACATCGACGAGTGCGGCGCTGCCAACTTCTTCGGTATCAAGGACAACACCTACATCACACCGAAGTCGACCTCTATCCTGCCCTCTATCACCAACAAGAGTCTGATGCAGGTGGCTGAGGACCTGGGCATGAAGGTTGAGCGCCGTCCTATTCCCGAGGAGGAACTGGAGACTTTCGAAGAGGCAGGAGCCTGTGGTACAGCAGCCGTCATCAGTCCCATCTCCTATATTGACGACCTGGACAACGGCAAGCGCTACACCTTCTCGAAGGACGGTAAGCCCGGTCCCATCTCGAAGAAACTCTACGACACCCTGCGTGGCATCCAGTATGGCGACATCGAGGACAAGCACGGCTGGACAACAGTAGTGATTGAGTAAATGGGAAAAGGCAAACTGGCGAAATTCGCCGACATGGAGACTTATGAGAACGTGTTCCAGTACCCCTATTCGGTAATGGAACATGTTCCTTTTGAGATGAAAGGCCATTGGCACGAACAGTATTTCCACAATGACCATCCCATCGTGCTCGAACTGGGCTGTGGCAAGGGCGAGTACACCGTCGGACTGGCCCAACAATACCCCGACGTCAACTTCATCGGCGTCGACATCAAGGGAGCCCGCATGTGGACAGGCGCCACACAAGCCCTGAACGAAGGACTGAAGAACGTAGCCTTCCTGCGCACCAACATCGAGATTATCGACCGTTTCTTTGCCCCTGACGAAATACAGGAGATATGGCTCACTTTCAGTGACCCCCAGATGAAGAACCCTCGCAAGCGACTCACCTCCACATGGTTTCTGGAGCGTTACCGTCACTTCCTGGTAGACGGAGGCATCATACACCTGAAGACCGACTCAAACTTCCTCTTCACCTACACCACCTGTCTCGTGGAGCACAACCAACTGCCCTTGCTCGAGAAGACCGACGACCTCTACCACACCTCTCAACTCTCAACGCTCACCTCTCAACTCTTATCCATCCAGACCTATTACGAGTCAATGTGGATAGCCCGTGGCTTGAACATCAAGTACATGAAGTTCCGCCTGCCCCACAAAGGCCAGTTAGAGGAGCCCGACGTTGAGATAGAACTCGACGACTACCGTTCCTACCACCGCGACAAGCGCAGTTCCAAGGACAAGGCAAGATAAGAAGAGTTGCACTACCTTTCACCTTTGGTGAAGGCGTTCTCGTTCGAAAATGCTCAAATAAATTTGGCATTTTACTCACTTATTCGTACCTTTGCAGTGATGTTTGAGAATGAAATATGTAACTATAATTAAAAACGTAACACGATGAAAAGATTTGTAAGTATTCTTTTGTTTGCCTTGCCGCTTATGGCAATGGCACAGACGCAGACCAGCGTAACACTGGAGGCTGCGGGACAGTTGTCTGAGAAAATAGCAGAGGCTGATCGGTTCAAGATTGCCGAGTTGAAAATCAGCGGTCCGATGAATGGCGCCGACATCAAGCTGATGCAGGAGATTGTCAACCGCACCAAGGCCAAGACCAAGAACGGCGAGTGTCTGGTGACCAGCGTCGACCTCTCAGGTGCCACCATCATTGATGGCAAGGACGGCATGAAGACGAAGGCCAACGAGCTGCCTAACGGACTGTTCCAGGGTGCCAAGTTGATGAAGGTGTTGCTGCCTCAAAACGTGCTTAACATCAGCAAGAACTGCTTCATGAACTGTAAGGAGCTGGTGACTATCGCCATCCCCGAGAGTGTGACGACCATTGACAACCAGGCTTTCCAGAACTGTGAGAAGCTGGCCAGCGTGAGCATTCCCGCCTATGTGACGGAGATTGGCAGCGAGGCTTTTGAGGATTGCAGTGCACTGACAACGATTGATATTCCCGCAAATGTACGCGAGATTGGCAAGCAGGTGTTCCAGGGCTGCAAGCAGCTGACAACTGTGAACATCATGGGCAACATCAAGGAGATTCCCAACGATGCTTTCCATGGTTGCAAGGCCTTGAAGACCATCACTATTCCTGAGACTGTCCAGGAGCTGGGCAGTTCTGCATTCGAGGACTGCAAGAGTCTCTCGGGCATTGCTTTGCAGAGAGTTCAGAAAATAGGCAGCAACTGCTTCAAGGACTGCTCTTCACTGGAAGAGATTGGTCTTGAGAGCATCTCCAAGCTGGGCAGCTCGGCATTCCAGGACTGCTCAAACCTGAAGAACGTGGTGATGCAGGGTGGTCTTGACGATATCAACAATGATACTTTCAAAGGCTGTAAGAGTCTGCAGAGCATCGGCCTGCCAGCAGGTGTGAAGAGCATCGGTAGCGAGGCTTTCCGTGGCTGTAGTTCACTGACCGCCATCGAGTTGCCCGCAGCACTAACCAAGATTGGCTCCCACGCTTTTGAGGATTGCAGATCGCTGAACGCCATTGCCATTCCCAACCTGGTGAAGAGTCTGGGTGGATCGGCATTCCAGAACTGCAGCCAGCTGACCACTGCACAAGTCAACGGTTTCGTTCAGGAGATAGAGGCAGACCTCTTCAAAGACTGCAGCAGTCTGCAGACAGTAAGCCTGCCCGCTACGGTAAAGAAGATTGGCAACGAGGCATTCCAGGGATGTATTGCCCTGTCGCGCATTGATCTGCCCGTTGCACTGCTGTCCATCGGCGATGACGCTTTCGAGAAGTGCAACTCGCTGACGGAAGTCAAGATTCCGGTAGCTGTCACATCCATCGGCAGCGATGCTTTCCAGGAGTGCGCCATGCTGACCAGAGTAGAGTTGTCGACAGCCCTCAAGAAGATTGGCGGTTCTGCCTTCCAGAAGTGCCCCATGCTCCGCGAGGTCGTGCTCAACAGCCCCAATCCTCCCTCTATTTCCAAGAGCACCTTCAAGGGCGTAGCTGCCACGTTCTGGATTCCCGTAGGCAGCAAGTCGCTCTACAGTGCTAACAAGGACTGGCAGAAGCTGCCCACCAAGGAGCGTTCGTTAACTCCCACGACAATCATGTAATGACTGAAGCCCAAGACAGTACTTGGAGCATTGAATGATGACACTATATCCAAAGATGATTATGGACGCGCTGGCAACGGTGACGTATGCCGGCACGAAGAAGAATTTGGTAGAGAGCGAGATGGTGGCCGACCAGCCTGCCATCAACGGCAACAAGGTGACGGTGGTGCTGGAGTTCCCACGCGACACGGATCCCTTCCTGAAATCGACGGTCAAGGCTGCCGAGGCTGCTATCAAGTACCACTGCGGCAAGGACGTCGAGGTGGAGATACAAACGGAGTTCAAGTCGAAGCCACGGCCCGAGGTGGGCAAGATGCTGCCTGGCGTCAAGAACATCATCGCCGTCAGCTCCGGCAAGGGTGGAGTCGGCAAATCCACCGTTTCTGCCAATCTCGCCATCGCACTGGCCCGTCTGGGCTATAAAGTGGGACTGCTTGACTGCGACATCTTCGGGCCCTCCATGCCCAAGATGTTCCATGTAGAAGACGAGCGCCCCTATGCTGTCAATGTGGACGGACGCGACCTCATCAATCCTATTGAGGCCTATGGCGTCAAGATGTTGTCGATAGGTTTCTTTGTCTCACCCGATACCGCTACACTATGGCGAGGAGGCATGGCGACAAATGCCCTGAAGCAGTTGATTGCCGATGCCGACTGGGGCGAACTGGACTACTTTATCCTCGACACTCCTCCTGGAACGTCGGACATCCATCTGACCTTGCTGCAGACACTCAGCATCACAGGAGCCGTCATCGTCTCTACACCCCAGCAGGTGGCATTGGCTGATGCCCGCAAGGGTATTGACATGTATCGCAACGAGAAGGTCAACGTGCCCATTCTAGGACTGGTGGAGAACATGGCATGGTTTACGCCTGCCGAACTGCCCGAGAACCGCTACTACATCTTCGGTAAAGAGGGTTGCAAGCAGCTGGCTCAGGAGATGCAGGTTCCCCTGCTCGCCCAGATACCGTTAGTGCAGAGCATCTGCGAGAGCGGCGATGCCGGAGAGCCTGCAGCAACGAGTAGCGACACGGCAACAGGTCTGGCATTCATCAATCTGGCCCAGGCCGTGGTAACTGTTGTCAACCGACGCAATGCAGAACTGCCCAAGACAAAGATTGTGGGTGTGAAGTAAAACAAAGAAAATGACCATAAGGAAAAAGGGGCTATTCAGTGATAGCCTCTTTTTCTTTGTCTGCATGACGGGCTTCGCGATTGTGCTTCAGGAACTGCAGACGCTCCAAGGCAAACTTACGAGCCCGATAAATCTGGAAGCGATAGACGCAAAGCGTCAGGCCGAAATAGACAATAGCGTGTATCCACAGGATATGGTATTCGGGCAAGACATCGTCGAAATCGGCACCCATGGTATTCAGCCGGATATAGGCACGGATGCCAAAGGTGGAGGGGAAGAGCCACGACACACCCTGCCAATAACTCGGGATGTTGCTTTGGGGCCACGATACACCTGAAAGGAACAGCAGGGGAACTGAAATGAATACCACAAGCAGCATGACATTCTCGCGATATTTCACCATACACGACACCAACATGCCGTAGAAAATACATGCCAGCGTGTAAGGAATCATCAACTGGACCAACGACTGCCACGTTGCCAACTGTGGGAAATGGAACAGACGCGGCACACCGGCAGTCAGCCAAGCTCCCATCACCATGAATACCATCAGATAACACATCGACTTACCCAAAACGATGGGGAGAGTGTCCTGATAACGGGAGTCACCGGCAGGTATCAGCATACGGTAGGGATTCTCATCACGTGCCGTACCGGCCGATAAGCCAATACCCAACACCAGGGTCTGCTGTAGGATGAGCATCAGCACAGCAGGGATCACACCAGAGCCATAGCCTCCAGCAGGACTGAAGATGGGTACATCTTCGTACTCCAAGGGGCGGGTCGCGATGACTTCTTCGCGATGGGTATAGTGTCTGCCCAGCTTCTTTTTCAGCTGGTTTCCCATCTCCAAGGAAACAACTTGAGCAGTCTGGAAAATGGCCTTGTAGGTAAGCATCAGACTCATGTCGCAATAGACACTGATGACGCCCTGCTTCAGACCATAGGTGTCACCCTCAAAGTCAGAAGGTATCAGATAGATACCCTTTACCAGCTGACGGCTTACCAGCGATTTGGCTTCGTCCAGATCCTGCGCATAATACTTCACATGGACATCGGGCGAGGCATCACACATACGGATGAACTGGCGCGACAGATGTGAGTGAGACTGGTCGACCACACAGACTGGGACATCGCGCACCACCTCATTATTATATATCCACGAATACAACAGCGGGTACACCAACGGCACCACAATGAAGAAGATGATGACTCCTTCATCCTTGACCAGCCGTTGCAACTCCTTGCGCAGGATGTAGCAGGCATCCAACAGTCCCTGATATATATTATGGAATATAGACATAGGTGAGCATTGCATTCTTAATCTTCTTGATAACCAGCCAAGGCAACAACATAAAGGCTGCTAAAGCTGCAAAATGGAACCACGCCTCAATGAGCGGGTAGCCATTGAACACACAGATCTGGAACATCATCCAGTAGTGGCGCAGGGGGAACAGCCACGATAGTGACTGCAGGGCACCGTCCATTCCCATGACGGGGAAGGTAGAGCCAGCCATTGAGATGCTGAGTACTGCCCATAGCGAGGAAATACTCATCGACATGCGCAACGAAGGCATCAGACCGAAGGCAAAGATGCCAAAACCCTGTGATGCCAACACCTGCATCAGGCCCAAGAGTACCAGCATCCACGGACTGCCCTGACTCGGGAATCCGAGATGGCAGAAGACATACCACTCGTAACCGAAGACGATGGCCAGCCAAATGATGGTCTGGGGCAAGAACTTACCCAGCATGGCCAGTGTGATTCTGCCACCAGCCTGCTCTATCCACTGCTTGGAGGTGTTGAACTTCAACTCCGTTCCCAACGAATAGGAAGAGATGAGGAAGATGAACAACATGATAATACCTGGTACCATGACCGTGCTCAGGTAGATATTGTAGCTCGACCAGGGATTGGCAATCTGGTGCAAATCAATCTTGATGGGTTGCAGAAGAGCCTGTATCTGCCTGTCTGTCATTCCACGGGCTCTCATGGTTCCCTGCCCTACAGCAGCAGAGCCAAGGGTCGAGATGGTTTTCATGTCCTTCATCACCATCGAGCCCGCTGCCAACGTCGTGTAAGTATAGTAATATGAAATCTTGGGTTGGCGGCTTGCCAGCAACTTCTCTGTGGTGCCCTTGGGAATATACAGGAAACCATAGATTTCGTTACGTTGAATAGCCCGACGGGCTTCCGTAACACTCGGATACCGGGCAACCACCCGCGACATCTGGAAGCCATCCAGTCGTCTGGTGAGTGAACGCGAGGTCGAGGTATTGTCTAAATCGACCACACCGACAGGCATGTCCGCAGGCAGTCCGTCATCCATGATAGAAGTAAAGAAAAAGATGACCAGCACAGGGAACAACACCATGCAGAAGCGATAAATGTGATTCTGGCGCAGAATCTTCAATTCTCGCATCATGATTTCGTAGATGACCCTCAACTCATTCATCTGACCTCAAGTTCAAACGTTATCCTTTTATTTGACTATCAGGCTCATTCCTGGGCGCAGACCTTCAAACTTCTCGGTCGGACGGGCTTTTACCTCAAAGGTCTTCAAGTCATACTGACCATTGGCCTTGGTTGCTTTCCACACAGCATACGAACCCATGTCCTTCATATAGTAGACTTTCATCTCGATGTCCTTATTGAAAGCAGGCACAAAAGCTTTGAATGTCTTGCCGACCTCCAGTCCGTTCAATTGGTCCTCACGGACATTGAACGTGCCCCACAGGTCGTTCATGACAGCTACACTCATGATGGGTGAACCCGTGCCTACCAGTTCGCCGACCTTGGGGAAGACGTCTGTCACCTCACCTTCCATCTGGGCTATCTGTACCGTCTCGTGAATATACGAATTAACCTCCTGGACGGCACCTTTGGCACGACCCACCTGGGCTGCTGCTGCCATTTTGTCCTCACGGCGGGCTCCGTTGCGGGCCATGTCATACTGGCTTTCAGCTGCTTTGCACTGAGCCTCCATGGCCTTGTAGTTGGCATACACTTCATCACGCTTCTGAGCACTGATGACACCTTCGTCAAAAAGTCGCTGGATGCGCTGATACGACTTCTCGGCAATTTCCAGACCAGCCTTAGCCTGTTGCAACAGGTTGTAGGCACCACGAATCTGTTCCTCACGGGCACCGTTCTGGGCTTTCAGCTCCAAGGCAGCTGCTGCATTCTCGGCACTTTGGGCCTGCTCCATCTTGGCACGTACCTCTGGGGCATCCAGAATAGCCAACGTGTCGCCGACCTTCACATAGTCGCCTTCTTTTACCCGGATTTCGAGAATACGTCCGGGCACCTTACTCGACACACGATACTCACTTACTTCAACCTGCCCCTGAATAATCTCAGGATCACGGCCCAGGGCAAAGAAACCTATCAGGGCCACAATGGCTACTGCTGCTGCAAATCCGATGATTGCAATCAGGATGTTGTTATGTTGGGTTTTTGCTGACATAATGCTTATATCTTTATCTTCAATTATTTTTCAAAGTTCAAGGTTCAAAGTTCAAGGTTCAAAGTTCAAGGTGCCCAGTGCCTTCTTCAGGTTCACCTGACTCAACTTGACGTCTATCTCTGCGTCAATCTTCTGCGACTGTGCCTGCAGCCATGCAGTCTGGGCTTCCATCACCGTGGTCGTCGAGATGACACCTTCACGGAATCCCAGATTAGCCGTACGCAGGTTTTCGTCTGCCTTCTGTGTACTGGTCTGAGCCAAGGCAAGCTTCTTGTTGGCCTCATCCACACGGAAGGCGCTCTGGTTTACCTGCAACTCAATCTTCTCACGAGCATCGTCCATCTCAAGGCGGGCTATGGCTGTTGCGCCTTTCGATGCACGCACTTTATAGGCTACATCACCCCAGTTCCATATGGGTACTCGTACCAGCACTCCGATATTCCACACACCAGCGAACTTACGCTGGAAACCATTGAACACGTTCGGATTGGACACAGCATAACCGCCTGTCAGCAACACCTGAGGCAAATTGCCTGCCTTCAGCATGTTCGTGACCTGATGACTGATGTCCACCATGTTCTGCAACTGCTTCAGCTCGGGACGATTCTCCTTCACTTGCTCCATATTGACTATGAGCTTTTCCTGATCCACTGACAACTCTTCATTCTCTTCGTCTGCCAACGTCACCTGCTCGGCAAGAGGGAGACCACAGAGCTGGCAAAGGAGCATTCGCGACAGCACCAAACCGTCGTTCACCTTGGTCAGCATCATCTCTGCCTCATTAACCTTCACAGCCACACTCAGCCCTTCTGAGCGCGTGGCGACACCCTCACGGATCATCTTCTGGACGTCGCTATCCAATTTCTGGACCAGGTCAAGGTAGGCTTCTGCCAGTTTCTGCTTGTGACGCAAGGAAACCACCTGCCAGTAAGCCTGGTCAATGGTGTACAACGTAAGTTGCCGCTTACTTTCTGCAGAATTGGCAGCAAGTTCTTCGCCCAAGTCTGCCATCTTGTTCATGGCCACGATGGCACCACCCATGAATACGGGTTGTGTCAGCATGACTGCTCCGGCAAACATGTTGCGTGTATCAGTATGAAGGGCATCTACGATTCTCTGTCCGAAGCCATTGCCCAAACTGCCTAATTGCCCCATCACACTACCCAACTGCTGTTGTAACGCCTCAGGAGTGATGCCGAGCATGCCCAAAGACTGCCAAGTAGCCGGTGGAATCTGTCCCATGGCCTCCTTAGCCTGACCGCCAGCAGCCGTTGACAGTGTAGTACCCACGTTGGGCAATGCCGACTTCTGGTCATCACTCAGCAGCGAAATCTCCTTGCTCGTCCACTCGTAGCCACCAAGGGCACTGATGTGCGGCAAATATTTGGTACGTGCCGACTTGCGCAAATTGGCAGCAACTTCCTGCTTGACGCGGGCCACACTCATCTGCTTGTTGTTGCGTAGTGCCATTGCACGGCAACTGTCAAGCGAAAGCAGTCGCTGTGCTTCTGCTTCCTGAGTAATTCCTGCAGTCAATAGGATGATACCAATGCCTATGATTCTGTTTCTCATTCCTTTATTTATTAAAAGTGAAATTGCGTTGTCCGATAGCCTGTCCGTCGCAGAATATGCTGACATTGTACTGTCCACCGCCCAAATACTCATTCACGGTCCAGTAAAGTGTCTGGCTGATTTCCTCGCCCGTATACTCCACATCTTTCTTCATCGACCATGCCAGCTGCTTACCGGCATAGGCAAAAGTTCCGCCGCCATCCAGCACCTCACCTTCCGGGGGCATCACACGGACATAGAAGGTACGCATGCCGTTCTGGGCAGTAACATTCTTGGTGACAGTGAAACTGACTGCCAGCGAACGGGCATTCTTCATGTACTTTTCCGTCTTACCTTTCTTGCTGAGCGGAGTCAGCGTGATATTGGTAGCATCAAGCTGTGCGGCAATAGCCACTTTCTCTGACAGGGAGGCTTTCTCAGTGGTCAGCGCCTGGTTTTGCTGATTGCTCTGCTCCAACTCGGAACGTACGCGATCGTTCTCTGCCACAAGACTTTCGTTGAGCCGGTTGAGCGAGTCTATCTGTAGTACATAGGAGCGTATGACAGCTCGTACTGTAGCCAGTTCTTTCTTCAGTCGCGTAATCTCAGCCACATCGTTGGTGTGCGTCTTTTTCAGTTCGTCAAGCAACTTCTGCGTACGCGCCTGCTCAGCCGTCAGCTGCTCTATGATACTGTCGTTCTTGATATAGGTCTTCATCTCACTGTATTGGGCAGCAAAGTTCTGGTATTCCTTCTCCATCTCCTGTTTGTCCAAAGCAGCCAGTTCCTGCATATCGCGATTGGCCTGTTTCTCTTTCAAGAGACTCCATGCCAGCCAGCCCATACCTGCCAATAGCAACACTATGACAACGGCTACGATTTTCTTATTCATAATGTTCTTAAACTCTTATTTTTCGAAAAACTTCTGCAAATTTAGCCTTTTTCTACGAAATGACCAAGCAAAACGACAATGTTTTTTATAATTTACCTAAATTGCATGATTATTAACGTAAGTGACTACTCTTACGTAAACCTTTACGGAAGTTGACGGAACAAATCAAAGTGAAAGTTTGGTAATCTCAAGAGAATGCCGTATCTTTGCACTCTTAAACGAACTGCCAAAAAAGTATTACTAATAACTATATGAAACAGCTAACGACAATACTTCTGCTGATAGCCGCAACACTGACGGCAACAGCTGGCGAGAAACCTATTGACCGTAAGGCTTTGATTAAGCGCAACAACCCCGTTGTGACCTCTGTCGACACCCTGGCCTCACTGAGTGTGGGGAATGGCGGTTTTGCCTTTACTACGGACGTCACGGGCCTGCAGACTTTCCCGGAGCACTATCGCAACGGTGTTCCCTTGGGCACACAGAGCGAATGGGGCTGGCACAGTTTCGACAACCCTGAGCAATACCGCATTGAGGAGTCATACCAAATGTATGACTTCGGCCACGGCCATCGCGAGCTATATGCCACCCAGCCCAAAACGGGACGTGCCAAGGGGGCGGCAGACTGGTATCGCAGCAATCCACACCGTCTGCACTTAGGCTGCATCGGTCTGGAGATTGAGGGTTTGAAGCCATCAGACATCAAGAAACCCCACGAGACGCTGGATATGTGGACGGGGAAAATCCATTCATCATTCAAGATCAAGAACACGCCCTATAGTGTCACTACCGTATGCCACCCGACGCTCGACCTGATAGGCAGTCAGATAAAAGGTCCGGGAGCGGCCGTCAACCTTCGTTTCCCCTACCCTACGGGTGGACATAGCGATGACGCCTGCAACTGGCAGGCAGATGACAAGCACCGGACGCAGCTGGTGACCCAGAGCGACCACTCGGCTGTATTGGAGCGCATCATCGACAAAACTGTCTACTACATATCGCTGCAGTGGAAGGAACCGGCAACCCTCCGCGAGAAACGGAAGAACTACTGGGTGCTGGAGTCCGAAGGCAACCAACTGACGTTTTGCTGTGAGTTCTTGGAAAGCGGGAAAGAATTGGCGAAAGAATCGTTTGCTGCCGTTGCCGACAGGTCGGCAGCTTATTGGCAACAGTTCTGGCAGACAGGAGGTATTGTCGATTTTTCGCACTGCAAGGACAAGCGAGCCAAGGAACTGGAGCGTCGCGTAGTGCTGAGCCAGTGGCTGCTGGCCATCCAGTGCGCCGCCAGCACACCGCCTCAGGAGACAGGACTGACCTACAACTCTTGGTTCGGCAAATTCCATATGGAAATGATCTGGTGGCACCAGGCATGGCTGCCACTCTGGGGGCACGGCCAGTTGCTGGATCGCACCCTGCGCTGGTATGAAACGGTAGAACCTATGGCTCGCGAGATAGCCATGCGACAAGGCTTCAAGGGCATCCGCTGGATGAAGATGACCGACCGCTCGGGCGAGGAAGCCCCCTCCAAGGTGGGAAGTTTCCTAATCTGGCAACAGCCTCACCTTATCTATCTAGCCGAACTGCTCTATAGAAATGAAAAGTCAAAGGCTGAAAGAGATAAAATGCTGAAGCGTTATGGACGCCTCATCGATGAGACTGCTATCTTTATGGCCGACTTCGCCACCTACCAGAAGGAGCACGACCGCTATATCTTACAGGGTATGATTCCCGCACAAGAGACGCTGAAGGCATCAGAAACATACAATTCACCCTTCGAACTGTCTTACTGGCACTGGGCTTTGCAGGTTGCCCAACAGTGGCGCGAGCGCCGAGAACTGGAACGTGTATCATTATGGGACGACATTGTAGCCAAGCTTTCCCCCCTTGCCAAGGACAGCGAGAACCGATATCTGGCTGCCGAGTCGAATATGGAAACCTACAACGACATCAGGCTCATCAGCGACCACCCTGCCGTACTGGGCGCCGTGGGCATCTTCCCCATGAGCCGTCTCGTCGAACCACAGGTGATGAAACATACCCAGGAGTGGATATGGGATAACTGGAACTGGGACCACACCTGGGGCTGGGACTATCCGATGGTGGCGATGAACGCTACCAGGCTGGGAGTACCCGAGAATGCCGTCAGTGCCCTGCTCATGGACAAGCGCACCAACACCTACCTGCCCAACGGACATAACTATCAGGACCAGCGCCTGCGCTGCTATCTGCCTGGCAATGGCGGCCTGCTGACAGCCATCGCCATGATGTGTGCTGGCTGGGATGGCTGTCAAGAGAAGAATCCGGGCTTCCCCAAAGACGGCAAGTGGGATGTACGCTGGGAGGGACTGCACCCCCTGCCTGACAACGTTCAGCGACCTATAGCGTTCCCCGGAGCAGAGGGTTTCGGACGCCATACTACTGGTGGCCGAGGTGGCAAGGTCTATCATGTGACAACCTTGGAAGACAACAACCTGCCTGGTACGCTACGCTGGGCCAATGCTCAACAAGGCCCCAAGACCATTGTCTTCGATGTGTCAGGCACCATCTTCCTGAAGTCTCCCCTGCGCTTCACACCCCATACGACTGTCGCCGGGCAGACAGCCCCTGGCGACGGCATCTGTCTGGCCGACTATCCCGTCATGGTCAGCTCTAACAACATCATCCGCTACATGCGTTTCCGCTTGGGCAACAGAGAAGTGGCCAACCATGAGGGCGACGGTTTGGGAGGCAGTCGCTGTCACGATATCATCATCGACCACTGCTCCATCAGCTGGAGCATCGATGAATGCCTGTCCGTCTATGGCAATCGTGACTTTACCGTCCAGTGGTGCATCGTCAGCCAAAGTCTCAACAATGCCGGACACCAAAAGGGTGCCCACGGCTATGGCGGAAACTGGGGTGGCAGCGGAGCCTCGTATCATCATAACCTGATAGCCCATCACACTTCGCGCACTCCGCGTCTGGGTCCAAGTCCGTTCACTCAGACTGACGAGCGCATGGACCTGCGCAACAATGTCATCTACAACTGGACAGCCAACGGCTGCTATGGTGGCGAGGCCATGACAGTGAACATCGTCAACAACTACTACAAGCCAGGACCTGGTACTCCAACAGATTTAAGAGGTATGCGCATCGCAGCCCCCAACATCCGGACCTCGCAATACACCCACCACGACAGTCCCCGTCCGAACGTCTGGGACCGGATGTGGCACGTCTGGGGCAAGTATTACGTCAGTGGCAACGTCAACAGCAGATATCCTGAAGTGACGAAGGACAATTGGACGTATGGCATTTACAACCAGATTAGCCCCAATGCCAACGACGGCACCTATACGCCTGCCACCAAGGACACCATCCGTTTGGCAAAGCCCATGCCCTTCGAACCTGTCACCACACAAACGGCAGAAGACGCTTATCAGTTAGTCTTAGCCCATGCCGGTGCCAGCCTGCATCGTGACGCGCTGGACAACGTCATCGTTCGTGATGTCCGGGAGGGCAAGGCCACCTATACAGGCGACCATTGTGCCCCGGGCATCATCAACACCCAGAACGATGTCAAGTTAGGCAACAGTCCCTGGCCTGAGTTGAAAAGTCTGCCAGCCCCCAAGGACACTGACGGCGACGGCATGCCCGACGACTGGGAGCGCCAGCACGGTCTGAACCCCAACGACGCTAACGACGGAAACGACACCGATGCCCAAGGCTACACCATGCTGGAAAACTACTTAAATGACCTGATTTTACACCTAAAATAATCAATAATCCACCTTTGATTCGCTTTTTATTCATACCTTTGCAAGCAAAAATAGTTTAACAATAAATATTACATTCATCATGAAGAAATTATTAGGAGCATTATTATTGCTCATTAGCAGCATCATGGTAACAGCCCAAGACAAATATTTTGCATTTCCTGGTGCAGAAGGTTTTGGCAGATATGCCACTGGTGGTCGCGGCGGTGTCGTAAGACATGTAACAAATTTGAACGACAGCGGTACGGGTTCGCTGCGAGCAGCCTTGAATGGCACAGTTAAAAAGATGATCGTCTTCGACGTGTCAGGAACTATACACTTGAAGTCAGCGCTTCACATTACCAGCAATACGACCATAGCCGGACAATCTGCTCCCGGTGACGGCATCTGCATTGCAGACTACCCATGCGATATCAAGGGCAACAATGTCATTGTACGTTACATGCGCTTCCGTCTGGGCAACAAGAACATCACCAAGAACGGTGCAGACGGCTGGGATGGCTTTGGTTCATTGGATTGCAATAACATCATCATTGACCACTGTTCCGTGAGTTGGAGTGCCGACGAATGTCTGTCGATGAGCGGTTGCAGGGACATTACCGTACAATGGTGTATGGTTACACAAAGTATGACTTACTCTGGACACACAAAAGGTAATCACGGCTACGGAGGCAACTGGGGCGGTGCTGGTTCGTCATACCACCACAACCTGATGGCCCATCACGGGAGCCGTACTCCCCGTCTTGGTCCGCGTCCCACAACACAGCTTGACGAGCGCATGGACATGCGCAACAATGT
>JAEEGL010920098.1_pt1 | contig 22335 bp, 40 predicted proteins | sample 9134231 | NCBI WGS metagenome assembly JAEEGL01 (sample SAMN16246548, study PRJNA631951) | gut metagenome | biome: gut microbiome; feature: rumen; material: fiber-attached | host: Bos | place: Iran: Karaj | collected 2018-10 | reverse complement strand
CGCGGGTAAATGTCATTGGGAGGTTGTTGAATGAGAATATTTACTTCTTACTGGGCAAAAGTAAGAGACTTCCCTAAAAATCTTGTAGGTTTAAATACTACACTTTATCCGCCCAAATGGCGCCCATTGGGACAAGACAAGCGTGGTATATGGGTAATTGATTGCCCAATTCTAAAGCCTGGCAAAGAATGTGAAGGATTATGTAATGGTAAATGTGATCCTAAGCATCCTAACGATTGTGCCTTTTTAGATAACTACCATGAGCAGTTAATGAAGATTGATATGGATGAATTTTCTAGCCATCTAACTGATCTTTATTATGAAATTACAGAAGGCGAAAATTTAGATACTATTGACTTTGCACTTATCGTGTTTGAAGCACCTACAAATCCTTGTAGCGAACGTTGGGCGCTACAATCTTGGTTGCGATATAATGGTATTGAGGTAGAAGAATGGCATCCCAATGTTTGACTTTTTATAAAATTTAATGTATAATTTTTATAGAAAAGAAAGGAGAGATATTATGCGCCAATATAGTATGATTTCCCACAAGCGTAAGAATCATCAGCATTGGTTCAATCAGTATTGCCGTTATGTCAATCGAACGATAGAAGAAGATGACCTTTGGCTTGGGCGTTTTTATATCTCTCAGGCGCAAACTCATATGAATTGGTTTGATGACAATAGTGGTGGACTTATGTACGCTCTTATTACCATGCATGACCGTAAGACTGGAATTACTTATAGCAAATGGTATTCTGGTCTTGATATGGGTTGGAAATTTTGGTGGGATTTTAATAATTTTATAATTAATGATTGCAAAGTTTGGGAAGAAAATCCTGGCCCGCGCGATAATCGCATTGACTTTAGAAAGAAGGTAAAATAATGTTTGAATATCGTATAACTTGGTATAATGAAGTTGCTGATAAAGAAGAACATATTCGTGGCTTAGCTTGCGGGAAAACTTATGCTGAAGCCGCTAAAATGGTTCTTCATGATTACGGTGAGAAGTGTGTCATTGATTTATATCTTCAGGCCCTTGAAGATACAAATACTATTGAACTTGATACGATTAAGGAACAATTTAAACTATAAATATCTACCGCAGAGCACTACAATCTTAGTTGCAATATAATGGTATTGAGGTAGAAGAATGGCAAAAAGCAAACTCCTAATTAAATCGGTGGCTCTTAATTTATCAATGTGGCGAGCTGATTATCACCCTAAATATCGTGTACGAAAGAAGAATTATCATCGTGCAAAACGATATTTTGATTTGTGTATTAAGCGATATGGATATTTACCCATTCCTAAGGAGTGGTTGTAAATAACGAGTACGCGGCCAGCTCGTAAAATCGGCCTCAGAGGTACCAGTCACTCTGTATAATAACGACTGTGTATATAGAAGCGTGGCGGCAGCTTCAGAAAAATGCCACCGCACGGCGCCAGCGGGATAATGCTTCGGCAAAAGTCGCCCCTTAAGGCTGGCAAATTTACTTCGGGATGGTAATTTTACCATCCCATTTTTTTATTTGACTTTTTTCTGAAATTAATGTATAATTTTTATAGAAAAGAGATTGGAGTGAGATTAATGCCTACTTTATATATTCTTTGCGGTGTCCCCGGTTGTGGGAAGACCACTTGGGCACGTGAGTTTGCTTATCAGCGATTTGAGGAAGATATTCGCTATGTTTCTCGTGATGAAATTCGCTTTTCCATTATTAAGGATGGAGAAGATTACTTCTCTCATGAGAAAGAAGTTTACCGGAAGTTCGCTGAAACCATCACCGAGACTCTCATTGATGGCTTTAATGTAATCGCAGATGCAACTCATTTAAATGAGTTTTCGCGCCGGAAGCTTACTCAGTCTATTGATCGCCGCTATACCGATTACGAAATTGTATATGTGGTATTCAATGTTGATTTACCGACTTGTTTGGAACGTAATGCTCAGCGGACTGGTCGGGCCTGTGTGCCTGAGCAGAACATTCGGAATATGTATAGAGACTTTCGTCCACCAACTATGGATGAAGATGAAAGAGTAAAGGAGATTATTGAAGTATGAGTAATATTTGGTTTACAAGTGATACGCACTTTTGCCATGATAAAGATTTTATTTATACTCCCCGTGGTGTTGCCACTATGGAAGATATGAATGAACTTATTGTGGAAAATTGGAATAAGCTGGTCGATATTGAAGATACAGTTTATCACCTTGGAGATATTGCACTTAAGGATACTACCGCGGCGGTAAAACAGATTAACCGTCTTAAAGGAAATATTGTATGGTTCCTTGGAAACCATGATAATCCTAATCGAGTTCGTGAAATTCTCGCTGGGTGCCCCAATGTAAAATTGCATAGAGATAGATATGCTACTACAATAAAACTTAATGATCTTGAGTTTTATCTTAGCCATTATCCTACTCTTACTGCCAATTTTGATCAGAAGCATTTTTCGCGCCATGTAATTAGTCTACATGGGCATACGCATCAGCATGATAATTGGATGGATAAAACTAATCCTTTCCTATATCACGTTGGTCTGGATAGCCATGATATCAAGCCTGTTCACCTTGATGAAGTAATTACAGATGTTAAACAGCGTTTTTGTGAAGTTGAAGCGCTACCGAAATCAGTAAAGCCTGAAGATACTTATCCTTATGGATCAATTTTTAAAGGAGAATAATATGAAAATTAATGTAAAAACAGTTACAGTTGAAAAGCATGTTACTACCTATATTGCATCCGATGGAACGGAATTTGATAATAGACGTGCCTGTGAGTCATATGAACAGAAACTTCCTCTAAAGGGAGAAAAAGTAATTGATACCGCCATCAATGATCTAAGTGACTTTTTTACAGAGAATCCTATGACTCTTTATAAAATTAAGAATGAAGAGGATTGGAACCTTCTAGTTGAACGCGTATGGTTCTATCGACAGGGTCTTCCAGAATATCCCGGCCCTGGTCTATACGTTGCAATTAAAGAGTATGGCGGCGATTGTGGAGATACTTATACTATTTATGAGTATGACACGTATCGTTCTCTCATTGATCACTACTATGATGATTATTGCAGAGAAACAAATAAATGGTACAATCAAATGTTTGACAATGAATAAATTTTATGATATAATATTTATATGAAAGATGAAAGGTTTTGGAATTATTCAGATTGCCTAATTGGGCATCCATGTAATAATTGTGCAGATACTTGTTCTTTTAAAAAGAAAAAACCTACAACCGTGTTGAACGGTCAAGATGAAAAGGAGATTGATGATTATGAACGAATTTCTACAGGCAATGAAGCAGGATACTAACTACGGATATACCGAGAATGGTGGAGTTAAGCATAATTCTACTCTAAATCCGGTATTGGATATGTTTGCTATGGGCGGTGCTATGCGTAAGCGTAGTGATGACGATGTTATCACTATGTTTAGTTCTGCATATCGTGCAGATCCTACCCATGCTCTTCGCTGCCTCTTCTATCTTCGCGATGTGCGCGGCGGCCAGGGTGAACGTCGGTTCTTCCGCGTTTGCTTCAAGTGGCTTGCTAATAAGCATCCGGAAGAGGTTGAGCACCTAATTAAGTTTGTACGTGAGTACGGACGTTGGGATGACCTTTTTGAACTCTTCGATACCCCATGCGAACCGGCTATGCTTGGTTACATTCATTGGGCGCTTCGTATGAATGAAGATCATCTACTTTATAAGTGGATGCCTTCTATTAATGCGTCTTCCCGCACTACTCAGGCGCGCGGACGTAAGTTCGCTAATGAGTTCGGTCTTTCCGAGCGTCAGTATCGTAAGATGCTGTCCGAAGGCCGTGCTACTATGAATCTGGTTGAAACTCTAATGAGCCAGAATCGTTGGAACCAGATTGCTTTTGATAAACTTCCTTCTCGCGCGGGACTTCTATACAAGAATGCCTTTATGCGCCGTGAGGAAACTCGTGAGCGTTATGCCGCTTTTATGAACAATGCACTTACTAAGGTAAATGCTAGTGTGCTTAATCCGGTAGATATCGCTCATCAGATCTTTAATAATTATTATGCCGATGCTACCGAGCGTAATGCTTGGCAGAAGTATTGGGATAATCTAAAGGACTACTACGAAGGCCGTGAAGAGCCGGGTATCGCGGTTGTAGACGTAAGCGGTAGTATGAGCGGTGTTCCTATGGAAGCTGCAGTTTCTATGGGTGCTTATATCGCCGAACGTGGCAAGGGTCCTTTCCAGAATCACTTTATCACTTTCAGTGGTACCCCGGAACTCGTTGAGTTTAAGGGTAGTGATATCTACGATAAGTTCCATCGTGCTCGTAAGGCACATTGGGGCCAGAATACGAACATTGAAGCAGTATTTAACCTATTGCTTGAAACCGCGGTTCGTAATCATACCGATCCTCGCGATATGCCTAAGACTATCTATATCTTCAGCGATATGGAGTTTGACGGTTGCGTGATCAGCGGTCCGGCGAGAGAATATTCTTATTGGGATCGTGTAAGCCATCTCAATAGGGGTCAGATCGACACCGTAATTGAAGCGCAAGTTTCTAAGTGGCGTAGATATGGCTATGAGGTTCCGAAGGTAATCTTCTGGAATCTTGATGCTCGCCATGAGAATATCCCGGCCATCGGTCCGAGATTCTCCTATGTCAGCGGTTTCTCCATGACTATGGTTAGCGAAATCCTATCCGGTAAGACCGGTGTGGATCTAATGCTTGAAAAGCTCGATGGTCCGCGCTATCGTGATATTAAGAGCATTCGTACCTAATATCTCTTCTTAAAAAATAAAAAGTCAAGTTTTATACTTGACTTTTTTTTCATTTTCTGTTATAATATTTATAGTAAGAAGAAAGGAATGAAATTAAATTGCTTCCAAGATTGCATGTTTCCCTTGAACGTTGGCGTAAGAACGAAAAATATGGAGTTTGGGTCAGTACTGAAGGAAGAATCCGTCTTATAAAAAATAAAAAATTGCTTGAGAACCGCATTGGGAGCGATGGATATTGTTATGTTTTTACCCAGTGCGGAATGAAAGCGGTTCATACAATTGTTGCTAAAACCTGGCTGGCTAAAGAATATAATGAAACTGATCGTAGCGTAGATCATATTAATTCTAATAAACGAGATAATAGTGTGAGAAACCTGCGTTGGATTTCTGAAGATATAAATAAACGCTATGCCAACTTTATGTATGTAAATTATGTCGGTTCATCTAATGATAATACTGTTATTAATGATGATCTGAAAAGCGGGAAGTTGGTTGCATATGCTAATGGCCTTCCTATAACTTATACAGATTTTCTTAAATATATGCCTGCGGGACTAACAGTCATTGAATTTATTGACAGAGTAAGAAAAGCTAACCATAAAAATGTCAAGTATTGCGGATACAATTGGGAAATAAAGAACGCGACCGAAACCGAGATTAAGCCTATCAGCACACCGGCTCCTGTCGCTCCTGTCGCTATTGATTCATCCGACACATATAAAATGCTTGCGATGTTTAATGAAAAGTTGGATGAGAAAACCCGCGGCCGAGCTGCATGGGCGCTGTATCGAGATAATAAAATTATCATTAAAGCAGATAGCTTTGAATTTAAAAACTTGGAAGATTTTAATAAAAAACGTGAGGATCTTGCTGGGAAGATTGAACCGGAAATTTTCATGGGCAGAATCCTTAAAGTTGCTAATAAATTAAAAACATATTGTAATCATTTTTGGACGGTTGAAGCCGTTACAAATCAGTAAGGAGATATAAATGGAAATTAATAATATTCATGCTGGTATGCGAGTCTTATTTAAGTCGCCCTATTCTAGCAATCCTCAGTGGCAGCCTGGAGTTCTCAGTGAATCAACTAATTGTAGGCTTGATGACAAAGGACTTAAATTACTAGTTTATGATTTAAAGCAGTGGGATGAACTTGTACATTTTGAGTGCGATGAAGCTTGGAGAAATTGGGATAAAGATCCTCCTAGTCCCGCGCCTATTCCTGTCAGAGATATTTTCTTCGATAGTTTTCCTATTCAAGATGGTATTAAGGGTTATTCGGATTATTTTATGAGTATAGAAGATTATATTGACTTTGTTGAAAGTGAAGATTTCGATAAACATTCTGAACAGGCTTATGTATCCGATGGAGAATATGGCTACTATCCTGTAAGTAAATATACAAGAACCTGGCTAGAAAAACAACCATTCGGTTATATCGTAAGGAGTGTTAATTGATGAGCAAACCAAAAATTACGTTTCGTAAATTCTTTGGGCATCTTAAAACGATTCGGACTCATAGACATTGGGTAAAGTATTTTTGCCGACTTGCTGGCATTCCAGGGCGCGGACGAAGACATGATCTATCTAAATATTCTCCTACCGAATTTTGGGAATCCGTGCGCGATGGGGACGGTAAAGTATCGCCTATTGTAAGATGCAAGGAAGAGAATGGTGTTTCTTTTGCTTGGATGCATCACAAAGGACGCAATTCTCATCATTACGAGTATTGGATGGACAGATTTGATTATGGTGGTGTTCCTATTCCAATGCCTAAAGACGACTTTGTCGAGCAGGTTTGTGACTTTATCGCGGCCGGAATTACATATAATGGAAAGTGGTATACAGATTTTAAGTATGCCGATGAACTTGAATGGTGGAAAAAGAAGAAAGAACATTGTAGTATGCACCCAGTAAATCAACTGATGCTTAATATTATTTTTGAGCAGTTTGCAAAAGTGGATACATGGGATCATAATATTGTTGATAACATGATTAAATCCGGGTATATCCAAGAAATTTGGTGCCAAGTTGTACATGAAGTGGTGCAAAAGAAAGAATAATAATCGGTCAACTATTTAAGCAAAATTAAATAGTTGACTTTTTTTTAAATTTAATGTATAATTTTTATATAGAAAGGGGTGGAAGAAATGCCTGTTGCAAAAACTTACGAAAAAATGACAATTGAAGGCGAACCTTTTCGTGAGAATGGAAAATTATATGTTAATGTAAAATCTTCCAAGGGCAGTAAGAAAGTACGTTGGTATTCTGAAGCTGAATATGCACGTATGTATCCTGCCACCGCCGCTAAGAAAGATCTTATGGACTTTAATGGTCGATATGCTTTTGGCTTTGGTGACGAAGGATTTATCACTCTTTATAAAGGTAAAAATGTAGAGGGGTGGGCTGAGAATGACCGCCACAATATTTATTATAATCTTACTTTTCTGTATTATACTCCAGGAAGATTGACGTTGCCCCAACTTGCAGAAGGAATTGAACCAATTCAGTTAAAGTGGGAAGATGTCATGGATCATGATGATCGCATGAAACCACATGAAGAAGTAAAAAAGATTGTAGCTAATTTACTTTATGAAGAAAGTCATAGTCAGTATCAAGGAGAAATAAATGCTTGGCTCCAAAAAGAAGTCACTGTGGAAGAAAAGAAAAGCGATGAAAGCCGCTTTGGTCTTAAACATACGTACACTCTTAATGATGCCGAAGGCAATACGTATATTTGGCAGACAGGCGCCAAAGATTATGCGTGTGGTACGACAGTTTTACTTAAAATGAAAGTGAAAGAACACAAAGAAATTGAGAACAAGAAAGTAACAGTAGTTTGGTACTGTAAGGAAGTTTAATATGTTTACTTTAGCTTGTATTTTATTTGTTGTTGGTGGTCTTTGTGTACTTCTAGGTATACTTGGATCAATAAGTGAAGAAGATGGAGCACTTAGTTTATATATAATTGGCTTTCTTTTAATAGGTATTGCTTTAGTAATAGGAATGATAATGGGAGCATAATATGAAAATTTTAGTAGATGAATTACCAGAGACCCCAAAAGAATGTTTATTTGTGGGAGCTGAATATGATATGCCTTATGGTAAGAAAGGCTATAATTGTACTCTTGCGCAAGGTAGAACTTGTCCCGGTATTAACAACTGTAATAAGCTTCTTTATTGTTCTTTGATTCTTGGGAATAGATCTTAAAATGATATTATGAAATTATTGCTAATTGGAGAATAATATGGAAGCAGCGCTTTTAATTTTCTTTATAATAATAGGAGGCGGGGCACTATGGCTTGCTTATACCGTTGAAGCCTTTTGTGATGAAGAATATAGAAAAGGTATTCTTCTTCTCGCACCTGTAATAATATTATTTATTGTTCTTTGGTGTATAGGCGTAGGAGCCTAAGGTGATATTATGAAATTACTGAATCCGCGTTATTACGGAATGATAGCAAGATGTAATGCTTGCGGCGCGCTCATAGGATATGAGCCGAATGATGTAAGTGAGAATTAGAATATAAAATGTCCATAGTGCGGTTTTATACTGTGGGTACCATTCAATATCAAGTACGATGGCGTGATTAAAGAAGAAAGAGTTGAAGAAAATGGAAACTACAAAGAAACACATGAGTAATGAAGAACTTATTCAAGAATTACTTTATCGGTATCAAGAATATCAAGCTTATTCTCGCCGCGCTGATTCTGTTTGCTGGACAGAGGAAGCTGAAGAAATGAAATGGGCACAGTATAAAGTAATTAAAAATGAAATGCTTAGACGCATGGGAGAGGAAGTAGATTAAAATGGCAAAATTGTGGTTTGAAGACTATAAAAACCAAGAGAGAGAAATCGCAACGGTAAATAATTGGGGAGAAGTTTGGAAAGCCATTAATAAGTTTATTAAAACTTGTAATGCTAATAAACCCAAGGGCGAAAAACCGTTTGTAAGTTATTATTCTCGCGTGTGGCAGTCGGGCGAACGTTGGAAAATTGACGTTGGCTCCCATTATGAATTTTTCTATACCGATCTCCCTTATGATATGGTCGGAGATGATAGTTAATGAGTAATATGTATAAAGATTGGATGTGGGATACAATCCAAGAAGTTTGTCTAGAGCGCGGGCTTGTAGACAAAATTGTAAGTGTATATCCTGATCCAAGCGAAGGAATCCCTCATTATGTTGAAGGTTATAAAAATGGGCAACGAGTAAAATATTATGTTCGTTTAGACAAAGATGAAGGTTGGCTATGTGAGCATAGAGAACTCGAACCATTTGATGAAATATAAAGAAAGGAATGATATAAATGTCTGAACATTGTGGTTATGTTGTACGCGTAGAGAATCTTCGCCCGCATACTAATGCGGATCGACTACAGATTCTAACCGTATTTGAAGAAGATGTAATTGTTGGCCTAGATACGCACGTGGGCGAAATTGGTGTATATTTCCCATGTGATCTTCAGCTATCTGAAAAGTTTTGTGAAGTAAATAATCTTGTACGCAAGAAGGATCCTGTTACCGGTGAAAATATTGGTGGCTATATGGATCCAGATAAGCGTAACGTGAAGGCTATTAAGCTTCGCGGCGAGAAGTCTAATGGTATATATCTAAATATTACTTGCCTATCTGATTTTTGTAATATTTCTGATCTAAAGCCGGGCGATCAGATTTCTGTAATCAATGGTGTTGAAATCTGTAAGAAGTATATTCCTATGCGTCGTAATGCAGGCGAATATCATGGTCAGAAGGCAAAGAAGGCTAAGGTAAATATCGCCCCAACTTTCTATGAACACGTAGATACTGAACAGGTTGCATATAATCTTAATAAGTTCCATAATGGCGATGAGATTCAGCTTACGCTGAAGATGCATGGTACCTCTGGCCGCACTGGTCATCTACCACTTCTTCATTATAAGCGTTCGCTACTTGATAAGATCTTTAAGCGTACTGGTAAGGAGTATTATGAATATGGCTATATCACCGGTACTCGGCGTGTAGTACTTGATGGTAAGCGCGAAGGCGGCTTCTATGAGTCTGATGACTTCCGTCATGCTATGGAGGAAATCTATTTCAAAGATAAGCTACCAAAGGGGTTTGTAGTTTATTATGAAATCGTTGGCTATCAGGGTCCTGACGGCGCGCCAATTATGGCTCAGGTACAGAACTCCAAGATCAAAGATAAGGAGTTCACTAAGCAGTATGGCGAAGTAACCACCTTTGATTATGGTTGTGATCAGCAGGGCGACTATGAAGAAACTCCAGCATATGGAGATCTGGTAATGGCGGCTTGTTGCTATCCATATGTATACCGTATCACTATGGTAAATGAAGATGGTGAAGTAGTTGAACTATCTCCGGATCAGATTCGTTATTACTGCGAACATTGGAATGTACCTATTGTTCCAGAGTTTGAACGCTTCATAATTCCAGAAGATGTAAATCCAGGCGAATATGTAGTTCGTAAGATTGAACAGTATTATGATGGCCCAGACCCAATTGGTCGCACGCATATTCGCGAAGGTGTGGTAGCTCGTATTATGAATAGAACTAAGTTTGAAGTATACAAGATGAAGAATATCAACTTTAAGATTCTAGAAGGTATTGCTAAGGAAGAAGCCACCGCGCCAGATATGGAGGAAGCGCAGGAGGTTCTTGATGAAACGACCTGATAAAGATTTTAAAAACTATATTCTTGAGTATTGTGAGGGTTGTGAGCTGGACGAATCATTTTATTGTAGACTGTCTTGTCCAGTTTACAAATCCTATATCTATGTAAATACAAGAGAGTGGGAAAGCCCATATAGTATTGATGAATCAAATGATGCGGTTTATTTGAGTGAGGGGTGAATAAAATGACAATTGCTGAATGTAAAGTAGAAACTCAAAAGCACATCGAAAAAGTTCGTAAGTATATTCGTGTTATTACAGATAAACTTACTACTCGTGGAGTTAATCACGATAGTGTAAAACTTGATACTCCAGAAATTGAAATTTTTGCAGAGCATACAGAATCATTAAAAGATCTGGAATATGGCTCTCCAGAATATAAAGAGCATCTTGATGCAATGAAAGTTGCATTGGATCATCATTATGCGAATTGCCGCCACCATCCGGAGCATTTCGCAAATGGTATTAATGATATGAATCTTGTTGATATTGTTGAAATGCTATGTGACTGGAAAGCCGCGGCCGAAAGACAACATAACGGTAATTTGCTTACTTCAATTGAACAAAATGCTACTCGTTTCAAAATGACAGATCAGCTAAAACAAATTTTACTTAACACGGCTAAATTATTAGACGAGGTTGAATAAACATTTGACAAAATATCAAAATTATATTATAATTAAAAAAAAGAAAAGGAGAGACCCCTATGGATATGACAAAAATGTTTAATGGTATGTTTGGTCGCGTGGCTCCCGGTATGTGCCGGATCGGAATGAATGGCGAGATCGCCATTAGCACTTCTAGTGGATATAAGACTTATAATGTAGCGTCTGGCACTCTAACCAATTGTGACAATTTCGCTTTTGATATTGGTTCTGATTGGTTCTTCATTATTCCTACCAATAAGGTGCATAAGGGCGACATTATTCTTGCTAGCGGCAAGCCGCGTTGCGTTATTGATGTAACCAATAATGAAATTCGTGCTTTCTGTTATGAAGATGGTACTATCAGCTCTATCGTGCCTGAGCATCATATGTTCCTTGGTAAGCAGTATTTCTATGGCAAGATTGTATCTCTCATGGGAAATATGGCGAATGAAAAGAATGGCATGGGCAAGATTATGAAGTTCATGCTTATGTCCGAAATGATGAAGGGCGGCAAGTTTAATGACGGAAACAATATGCTACCAATGATGATGATGATGAATGGTGGCGGAAACTTCAACTTCATGGACAATATGTTCGACTTCGGTGATGAAGACGACGAAGAAGAGGAAAAGAAGGAGGAATAATATATGGGCGGTGGCGCATGGACAACTGCAAGTTATACTACTGCTATTGAAAGCCGAGGATTTGCGGATAGCGTTACTTTAAGTAATGCTGCTGTACAGGAAGTGTATCGCGCCAACAGGCTTGATCCCCTGCTTAATCCTAAAGGTGTTATTCGTGAATGTTGTGACTCTGAAGAGCATCCAGAAACAATCCCTGTAATCTTGGCGCTGGATGTCACCGGGTCTATGGGACACGCCGCAACAACTTGTGCGGGTAAGCTTGATGAAATTATGACTGAACTCTATGGGAAAGTTAAGGATGTAGAGTTCTTAATGATGGGTATCGGTGATCTTTCTTGCGATGACGCGCCAATTCAGGCATCGCAGTTTGAAAGTGATATTCGTATCCTTGACCAGACCACTAAGATTTATTTTGAAGGTGGCGGTGGCGGTAATGCTTATGAATCCTATACCGCCGCATGGTATTTTGGTCTACACAATACCAAACTAGATTGCTGGAAGCGTGGTAGGAAAGGTATCATTATCACTCTTGGTGATGAGCCTCTTAATCCGTACTTACCGGCCTATGAATTAAATCGTGTGCTTGGCTGTAATACTGAAGCAGTTGAAACTGATCAGTTATATAAAGAAGTAATAGAAAAATTTGACGTATATCATATTGCTATTACCGATGAAAGTAGCTATTCCTACTACGAGGATAAAATTAAGAAAACTTGGGGCAAGCTATTAAAGCAGCGTTTCTTTACTGCCACAAGTAACGAACTCCCCAAGATTATCGGAGAAATTGTCCGTGATCATGTCGGTATTAGCGCAAATGTAGGTTCTGTTGAAGTAACAGAGGAAGGAATTCGTTGGTAATATGGAAATTAAAGTTGTAATTGGCGCCAATGCGGGTGACGAAGGAAAAGGTCTAGTATCTGGATGCTTGGCAAGACAAGCAATGCAGGAAAACAAGAAAACTTTAACAGTTTTCTATAATGGTACTGTTCAGCGCGCTCATTCTTTTGGTGACAATGTATATCATTGTATCGGCACAGGGACAGAATTTGGTAGCGATACCTACTATCATCCAATGTTTGTTGTCGATCCAATTGCACTTTGGCTTACTCAAGCCCATGTGTACATTGATCCAGGTTGTAGGTTAATTCTGCCTTGTGATATTCTAGCCAATCGAAAGATTGAAAAAGAACGAGGGAATAAACGACATGGTTCTTGTGGCATGGGCCTTTTTGCAGCCGTAACGCGTAGTAAACAACAGGGATACTGTGTGTCTGCACACGAAATGAATAATCCATATGCTCTTATTACGCATCTAAAAATGATTGGTAAAACATATCCAACAGACTTTGATGCAGTTTATAATATTGATAATTTTATGAAGGCGGCGGATTATATTAAAACAAATTGCCCTATCATAACTTTAGATGAACTTCTTGATCAGCAACATTATGATGTTCTTATTTATGAAGGTGGACAGGGATTACTTTTGGACCAGGGAAATAAAGATTACTTCCCACACTTAACACCTTCTAGCGTAGGACTATATAATATTGCAAGAGAAACAGGCACAATGTGTTGTCCTATTGATCTATTTTATGTTAGCCGTACATACATGACACGGCATGGCGCGGGTCCTATGGAAGCTGAGTGCGCGAAAGAAGATATTAATCCAGATATTATTGATAGAGTTAATCAGCCGAATGAATGGCAAGGCAGTCTGCGTTTCGGTCGCATTGATCTTGATAAAATGTATGAGCGAATTAAAAGAGATGCATATGGTTATGATAAAACTGAAAGAAATATTAACCTAGTATTTACTCATATGAATTATACAGATCATAAAGTTGAATCTACACATGGCCGTGTATCTCTTATTAAACCAAAGTTTTGTAAAGATATTTATGTATCTGATAGTAAAACACATATTGAAAGGATGTAATTAAATGGAAAAGGAATCTCGTTATCTAAGCTGGCTTTATCGTCGTAAAGTTCTTACAGAACGCGGCGAAGAAACAAATCGTGGTATTATTAACAAACTGAATCGAAAGATTCGTAATTATGAAAGGAAGAATTAAAATATGATTTGGTTTATTCTTGGTATTCTAGCTCTTATTGTTGGTCTAGGTTGTGCTATTTTCATGGAAGATGGCAAAGGTTTTTCCGCAACAGTTGGTATTGTAGCAGCAATTATTTTCACTATCGTATCAGTTGTATCTGTAGTCCCTACTGGCTATACAGGTATTGTAACCACGTTTGGTACTGTACATAATGAAACTCTTAGCGCCGGTTTGAACGTACACGCGCCTTGGGATAATGTAATTACGATGGATAATCGTGAACAGCGTATTCCATTTAAGCTTGAAGCATTTTCTAAAGATATTCAGCAGGTTGATATTCAGGGATCTATTAACCTAAATATTGATAAGTCTATCGCTATGATCCTATATAAAGATGTTGGTACTGATTATATTAATGTTCTTGTTCAGCCTCGTATTGAAGAAGATGTTAAGACAGTTATTGCCAAGTATACTGCTGAAAGTTTGATTGATAGCCGTCAGCAGGCCGCAGATCAGATTTATCAGAAGATTAAAGAAGAACTTTCTTCTAAGGGTATTAATATTATTTCTCTTGCTATGGAGAATATTGATTTTACTGATGCCTTTGAAAAGGCTGTAGAAGATAAACAGGTTGCTACACAGGAAAAACAGAAGGCACAGACCGAGCAGGAACGTATGACTATGGAAGAGGAAGCTAAAGCAAAGCGTGCCGTAATTGTAGCTAATGCTGAAGCTGAAAAGGCAAAGATCGCCGCTCAGGCAGACCTTGAAGTTGTAAAGATTCAGTCTGAAGCAAGTCTATATGCTGGCCAGCGCGAAGCTGAAATGAACCAGCGTATCGCTGAAACACTAACTGAAGATCTAATTAAGTATTATGAAATTAAACAATGGGATGGTAAACTACCTACCTTCATTGGTGGAGAAGGTACAATGCCTATTCTAGATTTCGGTGGAGTCGAGTAATCGACTCCATTTTTTTATTTGACTTTTTTTTAATTTTATAGTATAATTTTTATGTAAGGTAGGTGAGAGATATGAAACTTGAAAAGTATGATCCTTGGGCTGAAGCTTATAATTGGGCTTTTATGCAAATGGCAATTAGAAAAGAAGAAATCAATCTTGAAGATCCAAATAGTCTTGTACACCAACTTGCAAAAGAATATTACGAAAGGATGAAAGGTGAATAATATGGCATTGTATTTTATTTATGCGGCAGAAAACATAAATCAGGGAATGCACGGAATGTATAGTTATGCATTTGAAGAGGCTGAAAATCGTGATGAACTTGAAGCCGAAGCTATTGGTATGTCTTATGATGTAATGGATTCATATGGTGATGTTAGTGAACAACTCCGTTCAGAGGCCGAGGAAGAAATAGAATTTAATGGCTATGATGAAGAAGATTATGATAGTGCATTAGAAACGGCGCTTAATGAGAAGTACGAAGAGAATTTGTACTACTACATTATAAAACTCAATTCGCAGTATAGTGAAAAATGGTATGAAGAACTTATTACCCGTGAAGGTGTTGAAAGCATTGAACAATATGCAGTAGAGGAATGAACAATGAATAAGATATTTTTCTTTACCGACATTCACGGGATGGGAAATTTATATGATGCAATTATGAAGCATTGTATAGAGCAAGATCCGGAATGTATAATCGTCTTTGGCGGCGATGCCTGTGATCGTGGTAAAGATGGATATCGTATTATGAAAGATCTACTTAACCATCCTAATGTCGTATATCTAAAAGGTAATCATGAGGATATATTTGTTAAGGCAGCTCGACAGATTAAGCAGAAAATGCCTAATCTAAAAACTAAAGAAGAAATCGGAATTGCACTTACTAGATGCAAACGAGCCATAGATGATTATTACGCGGTCGCGCTATCGCTCTATAATGGCGGGAAATCCACTTTAACCGATTGGATTCTTGATGGTATGCCTATGGATATCGTTGAGAAGCTTGATAATCTACAGCTAACTTTTGTATATGATAATTATGATTTCTCGCATTCCGCCGGAATATATAAGAGCTTCCAAAAAGTACATCAGCTTGAACTACATGGGCAGCCAATTGCAGATGAAGATGCTGAGTATCTTCTCTGGACTAGAAGTGCTTTAGATGCGCCGTGGGCACAAAATAGAGTGGCAGTTTTTGGGCATACTCCAGTAATGGAAGTTTATAAAAGTGTCTTTGGAGGAATTTGGCCTGTTAGCAAGGCATATGTACCATTTATGTACACCGCTGAAGATCAAGCCGCGGGCTGGAAAATTTGCATGGACACTTGCGCCTGCGCAGTCAATCGAGCTTTCGTGCTTGATGTTCTTGAGGAACGCTCGCAAGGGTTTGAGCAGAAAAATGACGGAACCATAGAAAAAATTGAAGTGATTTAATTCTAATATAGAAACATATCTTTATGAGGAAAAGCCATTCTATTAGAATGGCTTATTTTTTATAGGGAGGTAATAAAATGGCAGATAAGATTGATAGGCTCGGAATAATCAATGGTACAAATCATCGTTATGTATTTTATACTTCCTTATTAAATAGACATAGAAATGATGTCTATAGGGAACTCGGAGAGTACGCCCAAGGACAGATTGCTCAATTTAAAAATCTTTTTTAGGTAGGCAAAAATACTGATGATATGGGCGCAGGATTAAAAGAAGCTTTAAATTTTTTAAAATAGAGTGCTGAATTTGAACGAGCAAAAGAACTTCAATTCTTTTAGAATTTTACTACAGCTCATCCGGAAGTAAAATCTAATTTTAATATTAAGATAGAAGATATACTCGATAATTATCCTTTATTTATAGCGAATATAAATAAAGCATTAAAAGGAACAGGCACTTTAAAACAGGAGTTATCATCTGAGATTAATCGAATCAAAGAAAATCGTGCCGCAGCAGATACTTATTTTAAAAAGAAAAAAGATGCTAAAGGCATGGAAAATCGAGATTAGTATATAAAAGATCTTCAACGTGATAGAAATAGAATCTAGGGAATTAATAATGGTAGATTCTTTATGAAAGCTAATGGTGAAAGCGCTTTTTAGGCTGTGTTTAACGATCGCGGGAAAATGACTATTTTATCCAATCTAATTATTAAAGAATATGGAGTCTCTTTATTTGATAGAAATTTAAAATTAAATGCCGCGCAGTCAAGTGCCTTAGTTGCCGCCTTAACCATGAAAGCAAATGAATTGTTAAGCGCTAAATTAAAATTTCCAACAAGCAAGCAAACAATTGAAAAAGATTCTACTGATATTATTAAAAGCACTGAATTTAAAACTTTTATGACTACATTGATTAATTCTCCAATACTTAGTAATACTTTAAATTCTATATTAGCATAGTATAGTCCATCGAAAAATACTAAAGCTGAAATAAAAAATATTAATGAAAAAATTGCTCGTTATCAAAAAGCACTTAAAGAAGCTTATGATAATTTAACCGAAGAACAAAAGAAAGGCTAGAGTTTTGAATCTTGGATTAAAGATTTGGGAATGACTGAAGATAAAATCAGAAATATGATTGTATCTGCTAGTGCAATAAGCGCACAAATATATTATGCTGGTGAAGACTTAAATATGCTTGATTTGGTAAGTAATCATATATTTGCCGTGCTTGGTGGAGGAAAAAATCCAACCGATGACGTTGAGGCTGGCGCACTTATAGTAAATTTTGATTTTGATGCTAATAGTTTAGATGCTTTAGAATAGCAGCTATGGCAGTCATAGGAAAAACATTTTTCAAACGTTGGTGCAACCTCCACATATGAATCTTATCTTAGAAATACCGCGGAATTACTTGCTGCACGAAAAGAGCAACAAGAAATTTTAAATAAATTCTTAGAGGAAAATAATTAGAATTCAGAAGTACTAAAAGAACTATTAAGTCATATTAATATACATTCTACCGTAAAAGGATATGAATCTGCGGGTTCATATGATTTTGAAAAATATGGCGGTTTTGGCGGCGCAGCATTCGGTGCGTCATTAGATAGCGAATTAAGTATTATTAATGATATGATTACAGCTGGAGGGCTTAATCCATTAGATATTGATAACTTATTTGTAGCTATGATAAATTGCGGTAAACTAATGATAGGTAATCAATTAAAAACTACAATTGAAAATTATTTTTCAGCTTTTATGGGAATGCTAATGTTTAATGATGCTAGTATTTTTGCACAAGATGTACACAATTGGATTGAAGGACAAATTTCTTTAAATGCTTCAGTTCAAGACTTACATCTGTATTATTTAAATGGCGTATATGTTCCAAGTTCTTATATATTATAGGAAACTTATAATAGAATGGCTAAAATTTCTGTAGTAGAAGATAGTAAATATAAAGGCGTTAAAGCAGTTTTCTCAACCTATGATAAGGAACCAATTCGTGGCAATTGGGAAGCTACTAGTCAAGCTGCAATAAGTGCAACTAAATTAGAACGAATGCACTTTTTAGCTGGTTTTTTAGATTTACTTGAATAGATTGCTGAAAGCTTAAGTAGTCTTGGATAATAGGGGGTGACATTAAGTGAGCAACAAATTTACAGACTTCTTTCTTCGTTTTAAAACTAATTACGATGCCCGCAGAGTCCGCGAAGCACGTATGGATCGCTTCCTAGACAAAGCAGAAGAAAATAATAAGACAATATAGGGAGTAGTAACATCAGTTGAAAAAATCGGCGGTTAGGTTACTGATTTACAAACTAAGGTTGACAATCTTCAAAATCATATGACACATATTGATGGGAAACTTGCAATTATAGGTGAAGGAACAAAGATGGAACTCTTTGATACTTTATATAATTGGAAGAAAATTCTAGTCGATGAAAGAGGTTGGGCTTCAGCCGCAGAGAAGAAAGAAGTCAAAGACATTTATGAAGTTTACCACGAAGGATTAAAAGGAAATGGCCAAGGAAAAGTTTATTTTGAACAGATTATGAACTTACCAGAAACGCCTCCTGTCAAATAATTGACTTTTTGCTTAATTTATTGTATAATTAAATTAAGTAAAGGAGGATAGATATGATTCAGGAAAAACGAAGCCGCGCACGAATAAATAAGCTTGAGATATATACCGATGGGTCTTGTAAGAAAATGGGAAATACAATGACCTTCGGCGGCTGGAGCTTTATTGCTCTACGTGGTAGTGAACGAATTTATGAAGTTGCCGGAAGCGAATATGGAACCACAAATCAGCGTATGGAATTGTTAGCGATACGCAATGCTCTTGAATTCGCGCAGAAAAACCGGCGACCTAATGAAGAAGTTGTAATTTATAGTGACTCAGCATATGCCATTAATTGTTATACACAAGAATGGTATACTCGCTGGCAGTATAATGGATGGACCAATTCCAAAGGTGAAGACGTTGCTAATAGAGATCTATGGATCGAAATCATCCCCTATTTTGATAATTTTTGGTATTACTTTTCTAAAGTAAAAGGACATGGCAATAATTATTGGAATAATGAATGCGATCGTCTTGCTCAAATAGAATCTCAAAAGTTAAAAGATAGTTTTAGAGGAGAAAACAAATGACAGATAATAATAGATTTTTGTACACAAGAGATGAATATGCTAGCTTTGTTGGACAGTTAAATAAATCAATGATGGATGTAGAGCAATCTTATCTTGAAGATGTTACCGTTCTAAAAGTAAAAAGCAAGAAAACTGGTAAATTGCTCTGTACCCGCATGATTACTGGGAATGGAGAAGAGTATTACTACATCTTTGAAATGCCAGACAATGATGAACGAGTCGCCCCGAAGCCTGTATTACAGATTGCCTTAGATAAGAAAGAAGATGTACAAGCATTTTTTAATGCTTTGAGCAAACTTCAGCAGGAGGCAAAGAAATGATAGAATTATATGATGATATCTCACAAGAAACGCGAGACTTGGCAGAATCAATTTGGAGACTAGCTTAGACAAAAAAGAATCCAATTGATGCCGCACAGTTTATTGTAAATACTACTGAATATTATACAGATTTATTAACGGAAAGAGAAATAGAATTTCTCCGATTCTATTTCTATACACAATTGGAGTTGATGAGTAAATGAATACAATTATAATTAGCGGCAAAGCCGGTAGTGGCAAAGATACTCTTGCCTAGTTTATGGAGGAAGAACTTAGAAAACATGGGAAAAAAGTTCTTATTATCCATTATGCTGATGCCGTAAAATGGGTGTTACGTGATTATTTTAATTGGGATGGCAAAAAAGATGCAGTTGGCCGCACGCTATTACAACGGGTTGGTACTGATGTAGTAAGAGCAATGCATCCTAATTATTGGACCTGTATTGTAGTTGGATTAATTCAAGCATTTGAGCCATATAGTGATTGGGATGTCGCGCTTGTACCAGATGCACGATTCCCTAATGAAGTAGATATTGCTCTACGAGAACTACAAAATTGTGTAAGCGTTCGTATTGATCGTAGAAATGAAGATGGTTCTCCGTGGATTAATCCTAAACTAACTGAAGATCAACGTAATCATCCAAGTGAAACTTCCCTTGATTGTTACGCCTTTGATTATGTAGTACATAATGATGAGGGTTTAGATATATTGCGTGAGAGCGCACAAACAATATTAGAAGATTTAAAATTAGTTTAAGGTGATATTATGGGTTTAATTTATATAAGAATTAGCCCTAGCGGAAAGTATTATATAGGGCGCACCATTAATAAAGAAGCAGATAGATGGAATGAACATGTCCGTCATGCTAATAATAATAATTCATCTGATGGGTGCTGGCTACTAAATCAGGCTATTAGAAAATATGGCGGTAATAATTTTACAGTACAAATACTTGAAGATAATATCACTGATTTTAATAAGCTTCAAGAACGAGAAGAATATTGGATAAAATATTATGATGCTACCAATCCTGATAAAGGATATAATCGTTCTCCAGGCCGTGGTGGACATGTTGCTAAAAGTATAGAACAATATGATTTACAAGGTAATTTAATTAAAGAATGGAATAATATTGGTGAAATATTACAATATTATAATTGGGATGAACGTAATTTATATGATTGCTTAAGTGGCGGATATTCTCATTTTCACAACTTTTTATGGAAATATAAAGATGATACTCGTCAAATTGATGATTTAATTAATAAATATCAATTAAACCAAAGCCGTAAGGGCGGCGGCACCAAAATTAAATGTCAAGAAACAAATGAACAATTTTCCTCTATTAGAGCATTGGAACGGCATTTAAATATATCTCATGGTAAAATTATGAAAATGTTTCAACAAAATACAATAATAGAATATAACAATTTACATTATATAAAAGGAGTTTAATATGACTGATTATTTTTCTATGGAACCAATGCGTTATTGGTCTATGCCAGCTACTACAAGCGCCGATGTAAGAAAACTAAAATTACAGCAAATGATAGATTCTGAAGATTACCTCTTCGGGAGAAAGTACGATGGCAACTGGAGCCGTGCTGTTATTACAAAAGATAGGTATGCTCTTCAAACTCGTGGTATTTCTACTGTAACTAAAACTTATGGAGAAATTCAAGATAAGGTACTTTTTTGGGAAGATGTTACTAGCGCCTTTCCTTATGGGGATACTGTAATTCTTGGCGAAGTATATCTGCCTGGTGGTATTGATAAGGATGCTGGCGCGATTCTTCGTTGTCTTACTCCAAAAGCAATTGCTCGACAGAAAGATCAGCCGCTAAGATGGCGCATTTTTGATGTGCTTGCATTGGATGGCGATGATTATATGGATCAGCCATTTGAATATCGAATTGAGCATATTCCGGAAGTGGTTGGTCGCATCAATTCTCCTCTGGTAGAAGGAGTTGAATATTATGAAATGGATGATACATTCTTTGATAAGATGGGCGAAATCTTTGCTTCCGGCGGAGAAGGATGCGTATGTTATCGAAAGAATTCTGTTTATATTCCTGGAAAGCGTGGTCCTCATGCTTGGGATACTGTTAAGGTAAAACAGGAAATTTCATCTGAAATTGATGCTTTTATTAGCGGGATTGTTCCCGGCGAAAAAGTTTATACAGGTAAAGACCTTGGAACTTGGCAGCTATGGGAAAATCAGCGTACCGGAGAAAAAGTATTTGGTTCTTATTTTGGAGAATATCGTACCGGCGGTGCCTATATCCCAATCACTAAAAACTATTATAATGATTGGCCGGGCGCAATCCAAGTGTCGGTTTATGATAATAATCATAATGAAGTTACCTTATGTAAGGTTTCTGGCTTGACAGAAGAGTTTAAGACCTCTCTGCGCGATGAACCTAAGAGATGGATTGGATGCCCAGTTTCTATCTCTGGCATGATGGTAAGTTCAGCGAAGGCAGACTCCGAAGGAAATGGTATTTCTATTCGTCATCCGCTGCTTAAACGAATTAGAGAAAATGATATTTCTAAAGAAGACTGCACCCTCGCAAAAATTTTAAGTTAAGCATAACAATGTTATGCTGAGGAGGTTCGTATGACTTTAGAAGAACTATTAAATTTAGTAGAACCGG
>JAEEGL017383039.1_pt1 | contig 22336 bp, 6 predicted proteins | sample 9134231 | NCBI WGS metagenome assembly JAEEGL01 (sample SAMN16246548, study PRJNA631951) | gut metagenome | biome: gut microbiome; feature: rumen; material: fiber-attached | host: Bos | place: Iran: Karaj | collected 2018-10 | reverse complement strand
ATCGTTGTCTTCTGTACATCTAAGTTTACCATTAATACATTCGCCGCACGAAGGAATATCAGCACGACATGAGACATCATTGCACATCGCGATGGGTTTGCCAGGGACGCCTTCCTGGCATTCCTGAACGACACCAATTTCTTCACCTTTATCGTTCAATTGATTGATGCACTGGTTTGTATAGTTTTTACAGGTACCGCATTTATTATTATGGCACGACAACGGATTGCCGGATGTATCCGAGCATTCTGAAATTTCGTATGTCGAACCGTTGCATGCGATTAACTGGCCAGTTAATTCATCATTATTATAACATTCAGAGCCATTGCCAGTGCAGGGATCGCCATTCTGAATGCCCTGATCGGCGCAGTTCTTTGTATTGAAATTGCATATCACACCGCGACCGCATCCCACGCTGTTGCAAACGCAAATGCCACCTGCGGGCGCGCCGCCGGATGCCTGGCAGGCCTTCTCAAACTCGCTGCCGGTAGGATCGATACATTGCGCGGACGATACAGGACACATGCCGGTTTCGGTGCTGCATATCACGCCGGCTTCACAGTCGCTTCCGGCGCATGTACAGACGTTGCCTGTTGCCTCACCGCCAGAATAGCTGCATAATTGCGAGAAATCTGGTTTGGACGGTTTGGGGCATTTGTTATCGACGCAAAGCTGCCATGCGGCGCATGGTTCGCCACTGCAAGTACAAACGCTGCCATTGGGCGTACCGCCGCTTTCTGCGCATGCTGTCTTGAATTGGTCTGGATCGACATGGATCGGGCATTCTTTGGTTTCGGAATTGCACAAGTCGCCTGCATCACATGCGATCCCATGACAAATACAGGATCCGTCTTTAAATTCGCCTCCGGAATTCACGCACAGCGTGCCATAAGCTTTGGGATCTTCTTTTTTCTCGGGGCTGCCCGACGTATCTTCGTCACATGCGGTCATGCCAAGCGCAGCCAGAAAAATGGTAAGAATTGCCAATGGTTTCATATTTTATCTCCAAATCCAGAGTGATGCTTACATAAAAGAATGCGTGCCGTATTGCCCACAGGGCAATAGGCCGCAAACGAGCTGTAGGTGCGGCTTTAGCCGCACCAAGGCGAGTAGAGACGTGTCACGACACGTCTTTGGCGGGGCGTATCGCAATGCGATAGCCCGCCACTCCAATAGACGCATATCTTTATAACAGAAATCTAAGCAACTGCAACCTGCTGAAATGCTTATGTTTCGATAATAAACGATTATTCTGCCTATATCCATACACATCGTCTTGCTTTTACGGATTTTTGTGTGCTTGCAGGCATGAGAAAATCGTGAATCTCAGAGCTCCGGCTGAACTGTTGCTTAAACATAGCCTTTATTTTAGGCTCTGTTTAACGATCGTGGATGTGAAAATGCAAAGTCGTTTGCTTCACGGCTTTTAGCTTATAGCTTATGGCTTATGGTGCTCCTTAGACAACTACAAGCTATAGCCATAAGCTATAAGCCTGAACTTCCCGACATCTGGGGCGAAAGCTATAGCCATACTGGTTAAACATAGCCTTATTTTAATCAGACTTGAAATGAAGAAAACATTTATCTAAAGTCACTAAAGGCTTCGGCTGTGAATGAAATAAAGGAGTTTATATGAAACAGCGTGTCTTATTGGTTTTGTGCGCGATGATGCTGGCTGGTTGTAATGAGAGCCACGAATTTAAGGCTAACGTCAAGAATATCAGCAGTTCTGATGCTTTCGGTTCAGGCATTTTCACAACGCATCGCCAGGGGCTGACAAAAGCTAACAAATGTGAGGATTACCGCGCATATTTGCTGGACTCGGCTGCGGCAGAAATCACAAACAACTATTTTAATTCTTATTGGTGGAATGAAGTTGAGGTGGTTGCGGCAGATCCATCCGCGCCATCGGACGCAGTGGACGGATCTCCCAAGGATGATTCAGCTGGTGAGTTCACCACGACCAATATTCAGGAAGCTGGCGTTGATGAACCAGATATCGTTAAAAATGACGATAAATGGATGTATGTGCTGCAAGGTGACTCGGTTAAAATACTCAAAGCCTGGCCCGCTCAGGAAATGGCGCAGGTGGCTGATATTCAGCTGGAGAGCGGTTATGGTCAGGGGATGTTCCTGCAAGACGGCAAGCTCATCCTGTTTTCTAATGTCTACAGATATGGATACGATCGGCCTTTCGGCGGGACACATATCGCGGTTTATGATGTTTCCGACCCTGCAGACCCCAAGCTTCTGCATACCCACGATATCGAAGGCAATTATGTCAATGCCCGTATGATCGACGGAAAAATCTATGTCGTGCTTAATAGCTGGGTTTCGGCTTACAGCTGGGAGAATTACGACCAGATCATCAAAGATCTGCCGGAATACGACTGGGATGAAATCTATCGCATGGATGATGAACAGCGCCAGAAACTCATCGAACAATATACCCCTGTAGTGCGCGCACGCCTGGAAAAACTGTCGCCATCCATCAGCGCAATGCATTTCCCGCGCTATTCCGACGGTAACAATATCAAAGACGCCGTATCCTGTGAAAACATCTACATGCCCAAAATGGCTGGCCGCGAAAACGGCATGCTCATCGTTGCCGAACTTTCCGGCGACGCATTCGATCGCTATTCCGCTCGCGCCGTTACCGATGGCGGATGGACGGTTTATGCATCGACGAGCAATATCTATCTCGTTTCTTCGAGCTACAACTGGTATTGGTATTGCTGGGATGGCGACAGCTGCCGCAATTATTCCCAGATCCATCGCTTCGATCTCAAAAACGGTCTGCATTATGCCGGAACCGGCGAAATTGAGGGCTATGTCAGCGATTCCTATTGGATGAGCGAATACGACGGTCACCTCCGCGTCGCCTCAGATCACCTTTCTGGATGGTGGAACCGCAGCGAAGGATCCTCGCTGTCCGTCCTCGATATCAGCTCGATGCAGAAAGTCGGCGGCGTAAACGGTATCGCCAAAGGCGAGGAAATCTATGCCGCTCGCATGTTCGGCCCTAAGGGCTACATGGTCACGTTCGAAAATACAGACCCACTGTTCACCCTCGACCTCAGCGATCCTAAAGACCCGCAAATCAAAGGTGAACTCAAAATAAACGGGTACTCTTCATACATCCACCCGCTCGGCGATGATGCTTTGCTCACCATTGGCCGTGATGGCGATGAAAACGGCACTATCAAAGGCGTTCAGCTTCAAATCTTCGACGTTTCTGACTTAACGGACCCGCAGCGCATCGCACATGAAGTCATCACACAGGAAGATTACAATAATTACTCAGATTCAGTTGCGCTCTGGGATACACACGCATTCATGTATCACGCTGGTTCCGGGTTGCTTTCGGTTCCTATCAATATCTATCACTGGTCATACAACGACAATTACAACTTCTCTGGTGCAGTTGTCTATCGCGCCACGCGAGACAATGGTTTCGAACGCATTGGTATTGTCAATCACGCCGATTTGTTGCCGCCAAACAATGCAGAGAATGATTATTATTATCGCTGGTGGACACAGCTCGACCGCAGCCGCTTCTATTTTGCCAATCAGGGCGTATACGATCGCGATGCCTATATCTATACAATTTCGGATGTTGGCGTAAAAGTTAGTGATGCGCTACATCCCGCCACAACATATCAGACGGTGAAGTATTAGTATACTTTTTACATGGGAGCCTCTTAGGGCTGTTGCATTCTATTTGGTATTGCGTTTTGTTGCACACTTTCAGCGTGTGAATCGTTTGCAATACAACATTTACCCGGGTTTCACTTCGTTCCACCCCGGGCTGTGACATTTCGCCCTTTCAGGGCGATAATCGTAAGCATTTAAATGGAGGTTTGCGAATTCAAAACTGTCAAGCGTCTTTAGAATGCAACGGCCTTGGGTGCCCCCTTTGCCTGACGGCATACGGGGGCTTTTTTTCGCGCTATCTGCGATACGCGCTGTGACGTGCGGCTATGTTCATACGCCGCACGTGCGCTGCACACCAGTTTCAATATATAACTCTGAATTTTCTCGTTTCCCATCCCGCTTCTGGGGTACCGGTTGCACCGTTTTTCTGCAACATCCTAATCATATCTGCAGATCTCGGAAATATCGGCATCGTTTCTATGGCGGTTTTTCCATTGTTATCTGCAGCATTAACGTCAGCACCCGATTGAATCAAAAACTCTACGGCTTCAAAATTTAAATTGATGATTCCATGATATAATGCGGTTTTACCTTCGTTATCTTTGGCATGGATGTCTGCACCAGCATCCAGCAAAAGACGCAATACTTTCGTATCTTTATTGCTTTTTGCCTGGACCATTAGCGCCGTTATGCCTTTGTTATCTTTGGCATTCACATCGGCACCGGCATCGAGAAAGATTTTTAATATATCGTGATTGCCATTCTTCATCAGTACAGTTTGTCCGTTTTTGTTCACATGTTTGGCATCTGCGCCATGTTTTATCAGCAGTTTTACTGTATCCGGACCAATACTACTGTCCAAAATAAATAAAACATTATTCCCAAAACTGTCGGATATCTTGGTATCAGCGCCATTTTCCAGCAGTAGTTTTATAATTTGATTGCCGCCATACTCATGTGGTCGATAAACTGCGTACATCAGTGGCGTGGTACCGAAATATTCGGTTTGCTGATTAATTTTGGCACCCGCTTTAATCAACGCTTTAATCGTCGACACATCGTTATTGTTTGGGGTTTTGTTTTCTTCGATACACGCCATAAATGGCGTTTTGCCCTGAATGTTTATTTCATCGGCTCTTCCCGGAACATTGGGATCGGCACCGTTCTTTAACAGCAGTTTGACTGCGTCTGAATTGCCATCGAAACACATGTAATACAACAGCGTGCGATTGTAGTTATCCAGTGGTTCGTTAATGTCGCCGCCGCCGCTGATGGCACTTTTAATCATCTCATCGCTAATCTCATCTTTATACTTCAGATCACGAAATGTATAATGAAAATCTGATTTATAGTTTTGCAGCAGTTTGGCAATTTCACCGTCCTGCGCTGAGCGTATGGCGTCATCATCAACGATCGCACCAGCATTTAACAGTGTCTTTACAGATTGATAGCTACCTTTTTCGGCATGTCTTGCCAGTACCGAAGTATCGTATTTGTCACGGGCATTGACATCTGCACCGGCATTGATCAGGTATTTCATCGACGCAATTGTATCTCCGCGATCAAATGGCGATGGATTAAAGATTATGTCCATCAGTGGGGTATTGCCATTGGCATCCGAAACATTTGGATTGGCACCTGCATCAATTGCGGCTTTAATCTCATTAAAATGCCCTCGCATCGCAAGAATATTCAGTATGGGTCTATCGTTCCTGCCAAAATTTATCGTTCCACTAAGGTCTGCACCGGATTCGATGAGGGCCACAACGAATTCACTCGAATAATCCATATAGCGTTCTAAAAAGAGTTTGAACGGTGATTCATCATCCGGGAACTTTGCACCATGACGTAGCATCACAATAGCAAATTCTTCGTTGAAATTGTAATTCGATTCAGGTGATTTGGCATATTGAACCCAATGATCCAGTACTCTGGGGTTCCTGCGAACCAACTCGTTAACAATTTCATCAATGATGGCGTATTGTCTGGTTGAATGGGGTTTACGAAAATGATCGACGATGTCGAATTCCAGTCTCGGATTGTCAGTACCTGCATCAACTTTCATCATGGCCAGCAGACGATTCGCATCCTGGCGTCCAATCTCGAAACTATTAAAAATGAAATAATAATCTGATAATTGTGTCCATACATCATTAAACTGATAACCATTATGATATAATAATTCTATAGATTCTGCCGTGGTGGCATAGCTTCTTTCATCTTTATTTTCTGATGTTTGGATATTTCTGGAAATGCCGGCATCCAACAGCACCTGTGCGACTTCGATGTTGTTATCCCGAATGGCATGGTGAAGGGCATTCCTGCCTTTTTCATCCGTGGCGTTAAGATCGGCACCATGCTGTATCATAGATTTGGCGGTTTCCGGATTCATAACCCGCATCAGCGGTGTTTCACCGGCCCTGGAACGATAATTGATATCTGCGCCTTTGGATAGCAACAATTCCAGTACATCAGTTACGTTTTCCTTGTTTTGTGCCAGATAATGCAGAACAGTTTTGCCTTCTTTATCTTCATCTTCTACTTTTGCCCCTGCATCTATCAGATATTGCACGACATCCATCTGTGGTCTGTTTATCAGACAATAGGAAGTCTTTCGGCTGCATGCCAACATGAGATTTGTCATACCTTCGTTAGATTTTACCGACAGATCTGCACCCGCATCAACCAATAGTTTGATGATATCCAGCTTATTTCCCCATGATGCTTCCATCACATTTGTGACGCCATGATCGTGTTTTCGATTTACCTCCAGTCCTTGATCGATATAAAACTGAACGACTTCTTTCGTTCCGTATGCGGCAGCATAGCCCAGCAAATCCATATCCACATTCATTTTGGTATCGATGGCATGGATATCAGCGCCCATTTGGATGATTCTTTGGGTCAATTCAAGACTACCAAGCACACCGGCGCTCATCAGCAGTGTCGTGGTGTTTTTGGCAATCTGCCTTACATCAGTTCCTTTATCCAGCAGGATGTGAACTGCGGCAATGTCCGTTCCGTTGGCCCGATCTGTCGCAATCATGGCGGCATTGTCATTGTTAAGGTTTCCCAGGTTGACATCTGCGCCCTGCTTAATCAGTGTTTTCACCGCTTCATCGTCAATCTCGCTGCGGTTAACGGCCAGCATTAGCGCTGACATATCTTTGTCATCCTGTGCATTGATATCCACACCGGCCTCGACGAGTACACGAATCGCTTCTTTATCGATTCTGCTGCGGTTACATGCAAGCATTAACGCGGTTTTGGAGTGGTACTCAGGCACATCATCGCCCCATAACCAGGACGTTTCGTTGACATCTGCACCCAATGCTATCAGCATTTTGATGCCTTCGATATCGATGTGACTTCGGTTGCAGGCCAGCATCAAGGGGGTTAAAGCGATCGAATGATCCTCGTTGATGTAGGCTTTATCGTTGATATCTGCGCCCTCTTCAACGAGCTTCTTGACGGTTTCGATGTCGATATGGCTGCTGTTGCATGCGGCATGCAGCGGGGGAAGAAACGCGTTGCTGATTGCGTTGTCGGAATCATCGATAATTTCTTCGGAAGTGATGGTTTCAGTCGATGATTGCGCTTTCTTCGAACTCGAAGCACATCCGGAAACCATTAATAATACAGCTAAAGACCATATCAATTGTCGATGCATATAACCTCCGTTGGCATGAGATGCAATAGTCACCCACAATGCTTAGCATTTTTTCTGGCAAACAGCGAGTAGATCTGGTTCAATAGTGCGGTAGCGATCTGGTTGGGGCAGAGCCCTGGCTGAATCGTAATCATAGACCTTTGATGGAGTTTGGTTGTGAAAAGGTGCGTTTTTTGTTCGGTATTCAGCTGTTTGTTTGCTGTTGGTTGCGCAAATGTTGCTACGCATGTTGATATTGAGACTGCCTGCGAATACAGCGGCGGAACGTGGCAGCAGGAACACTGTGTTTGTCAGATGGAGTCATGTCAGGCGGGTGTCGTATGCAATACGCTGACTTTGCAGTGTGCGAACCATGATTCCGCTTCATGCGATGCAGCGAAGACTACTGGGGAGGAAGCCTTAAGTCTTTGGCATGCAGATGCAGAATCCAGAAATGCGTTGATTTCATACATCGATAAAATCACAAAACCTGGAAAAGATTTTATCCCGGTTGAAGACAGAATTGCGGTCTTTGATCTGGATGGTACGCTGCTTTGTGAGACAGATCCGAATTATCTCGATTACAACATGTATGTATATCGCGTTTTGGAAGATCCCTCATACAAAGACAAGGCTACGCAGCATCAGATCGATGTTGCGAACACAATCGTTCAGGTTAACGAAACCGGCGTCGTTCCTGAGGGATTGGATGTTGCGCATCAGATCGCCTATATGGAAGCATTTGCCGGTATGACGATCGCTGAATACAATCAATATGTTCAGAATTTTATCCATCAGCCGGCCCCCGGTTACAATGGTATGGAGCGCGGACAGGCGTATTACAAGCCAATGCTGGAAGTGATAAAGTATCTCCAGGATAATGCATTTACGGTATATATCGTCAGCGGCACGGATCGATTGCAGGTGCGAGCGGCTACGGCTGGTGTGATAGATATTCCCGAACACCAGATCATCGGTTCGGATGGGACAATTGTGGCCTCCGGTCAAACCAAAACAGATGATCTAAATGATGATAATCTGCACTATGTATTTCAAACGAATGATGTGCTTATCCGTGGCGGCGGATTCATCGTCAAGAATCTGAAAATGAACAAAGTTGCTGTAATGGCGCAGGAAATTGGACAGCAGCCGGTTTTATCTTTCGGTAACAGTACCGGGGATTCAAGCATGGCGCAATATGTGATCTCCAACAATCCCTATCCGGCGATGGCGTTTATGCTTTTAGCCGATGACCTTGTTCGTGAAAATGGTAATCAGGCAAAAGCGGACAAAATGTTGAAACTATGCCGGGAAAATGGCTGGATTCCAATTTCAATGAAAAATGACTGGACGACGATATATGGGGAAGGCGTGACGCGCAAATAGTCGCCAGCAATCATCATTTCGGCCGTATTGCCGCAGGCAATAGGCCGAAAGGCGAGCTGTAGGGGCAGGTCTGTGACCTGCCCCAAAGCGAGCAGAGACGTGTCACAGACTTTAATAAATATTAAAAATAAACGGGCATTATTCTAGAATATCTGGCATCCAGTACATGAGTTTGAAATTATATGACCATACAACGGTGAATTTGTAATACTTTTGGCTATGCGGACTATAAACGCAAATGATACGCATTTCAGTACATCCGCCGTTGCCAAAATTGATGCTATCTGACTCACTGTATTGAGTGTAATCTTTAGGGCATGAGACTGAAGGTAAAGCATCCAGCAACTCAATTCCACCAGTGGCACTCGTGCCATAAAAAACGACTCCGGATGCCGCATACATTTCGTTTCCATTGACATATATTTCAGCATTTTGTGCAGTGGTTTGGCTTTCCTCAGAAAAACTGAAATAATGGTATTGTGGAGATGCGCAATATTTGGTTGTGTTATTGATCGAACTGCAAAAGTAGTTTGGAGAATAACATGCGGCGCCGGTATAAGTATTGTCTAGTAATAAAACAAACTCAGGCCGTCGCTGGCACACCCCCTCGGCACAAATCTCAAATCCAGCATTGCAGGATTTACCCTTTTGCTGTTCAGACGCAGCACCAGCTTCGTTGCCAGTCGCACCGCAATGCTCGCTGTCAATCAGAGGATTAATACAAAGAATGGTACTGGCTGTGATTCCAGAACCAACGTTGACATAATGATCGTTACACGTATATTGACATTTGCCGCCGGAACACGTTGATGATGTTGCGTTTGGAATCGGATGAGCTGAACAACTATAATTACAAGCGCCACAATGACTTGCATCATTGCTTTCAACATTAATACACGTATTCGTTCCAGCAATATTGCACAATGTATACGGATCATTGCAACTATGTATGACGCATTCGCCTTCTACACAGCTCTCGTTGTTTGAACACCTCTGGCCTTTGTTATCATAGGATTCGGCCCCACAATATTCTTTGTTGTTTTTCGGATCGACACATTTAATTGAGTCTGCAGTCACATTCTCACCAATATTCACATAGCCATCGTCGCACTTATACTGGCATGCGCCATTATCGCATGCATTGGATGTGGCGTTTTCTTTCGATTGTTCGGAACACCTGAAGTTACACGAGCCGCAATGATCTGCGTTATCGATGTAAAGATTCACGCAAATATCGCGTCCGTCTTTGGTTTTGCACTGTGTATCGTTTTCATTTGTACATATATTGCGTTGACAGATGCCTGCCACACACATTTCGCCGCTGGCACAGATTTTACCTATGGATTCCAGGTCGCCTGGTGCCAGCTCATCATTTTTGGGATCGCTGTCATTGTTGCCATCATCCGGTTCGGCTGGTGTTTGTGCTTCCTTTAGCTTTGCGCCGCAATAGTTCACATCCATATTCCAGTCGATACAGTTTATCGTTTGGTATGTGTTGCCGGTTCCGACGTTGATAAAACGGTTCTTGGCATTATCTGAACTATCGACCTTGTCGTCTTTACATTCATACTGACACTCGCCATTCACACAGCCAATGGCGATGGCATTATTCGGCAAATGGTCTAAACAACTGTAGTTGCATGCACCGCAACTATATGGGTTATCGAGAATATTTGTACAAAATGGGGCGCTTGTCCCGTCGCTGCATAAATCCGGTGTGTTTGGATTACATTTATTTTCTGCACAAACGCCCTTTACACAGGCTGCAGGTCTGTCTTCACACATTATCCATTTGCAGTGGTTATCTGCACATAACATCTCTGTGCAAAGATTGTTTTCGGTGCACACAGTTCCTGTGCAGTCATTATTTTTATTACACACAACATCCTGAGTGCTAAATCCTTCTGGACTATACTGCCCGCAGCAATGGTCACCGCAATTATCACCATAATCACAGCCATATTCGTAGCAATTCTCACGTGGCGTTCTACACTCAATCCACGAGCATGAACGCGTTACTACCTCACCTTCGGGTGTTTCTATACACCTATATTGTACGCAAAAATGACCATCACACATAGTGCCAATTCTAATACCATCTTCCGGTCCAGATATCTCACTTAAAATATATCCATATTTGTCAATGAATGAGTCTGCATCATCTCCAGACAATTCAATAATTTCACAAAATGAATTAAAACTTACTTCATCACAGCGTTCACCATGTGATTCACTTGTTGCACCGCAGTAATCTAGATCTGTCTGTGGATCGATACATTTGATGGTGAGCGCAGTGTTTCCAGTGCCAACATTGACAGAACCATTCTCGCAAGTATACTGGCAAACGCCTTTGTCACACTGATCCGAAAATGCATTTTTCAATGGATGATCGATACACTTATAGCCGCATGCACCGCAATTACTGTCGCGATCATCATCACTCACTTTGTTATCATCAATAGCTGCGCGAAGATTTATACATTTCCCGATTTCATCATAAGGCGTCGAGCAGAGTACATAGCCAGGTTCACAGTTGTTTTCAATGCATTTGCCGTGGTAACAAATCGTACTGCCTTCGCATGGCGAACCAGGGTTGGTGCTTGATACCGCACCGCAATAGGTATTGTTTGTGGTCGGATCGATGCAATGTATCGTATTATATCCATTTCCTTCCCCAACATTGATAAATCCGGGCAGGCATTTATAGATACACGCTCCGTTTTCGCATTGCGATGATATGGCGTTCTGTACAAGGTGATCTGAACATTTGTATCCGCATGCACCGCAGTGGTTATCATCGTCGGATTTGATGTCGATGCAGGCCGTCTCATTTAGCGCATTAACAATGCATGAAACCTTATTCTCACCACAATTGTTGGTTACGCAGACACCGTTTTGGCATATATCATTATTTGTACATGTTTCAAATGTTGCCTCATATTTAGGATCGTCAGCCGGCGTATCTGGTTCATCCGTGCACAAATTATCGGGATCGCTATTGTCGCAGGGCGTATCGTCTGGTTTACAGTTTTCATCATTTGGATCGCATGGCGGGGTATCGGGGGCATTGGCTCCCCCCGGCATATCGGGCATGGGCACCAGTCTGTAGCCGCAGAAATTCTTATCTGTCAGTGGGTCAATACAATGGATTTCGTCAGCTGTGTTGTTCTTTCCAACATTCACATAACCAGATATACAAGCAAATATACAATGTCCGGCTTCACATGATATCGGTACCGCATTTTCTATAAGAATATCAGAGCATTTGGTCTCGCAGCTGCCACAGTGGTCCATGTCATTGCCAGTATTTGCATTTAAGCACTGGCGATGGCCGTCGACCAGACAGAAATTCAGTGTTTCATCTTTACATGTGCCTTTTCGGCAGTTGCCTTCGAAGCATTCTTCCCCTGTGTCGCAGCTGTGATGACATTCGCCGCAGTTACTGTCACTCAGCGTAATATTGACTTCACAACCATTCAGAATGGTCTCATCACAATTCTCATAGCCTTCTTCACAAATCATTTCATCTGAATTCGGCCTGCAATCTGTAAAATGCAGGTCTGATCTATTCAAGCATCTGCCATTGCAATACAATTCATCAGCTTCGCATTCAGGCCAGCATTCTCCGAATCTGCAAACAGGCTTATCTGATTCGCATAAGTGGCCGCATTCGCCGCAATGCATTCTCGTGTTATCCAAATTTACATTACATTCATCTTTTGAATTGCAATTCCCATATCCATCGGCACATTCGACGACGATCGTTACTTCGCCTTCGGAGATTTCCGGATGGCAGCTTTTTAAATGTTTATCATTTGCATCCACCTCGCAGCCATTCTCGATGTTTCCGTCGCAATCCAAATTGCCATCGACGCAGACAACTTTTGCCCCATCGCAGTGATCAATCTTTGTCTGGTCAAAATATACACAAATGCCGCCGCACAGATTCATGTTGCCCGGGCATCCGTTATAACAGAAATAGGATTCACCATTGTAGCCACATTCGGAAAAATTTGACCCAGCCGGGCAGCGGCTGTAATTGATTGATTCCCAAATCTGCTTGCGCATTGCAGCATCCGAGTCTGGAATACCGCAACAGTCAGCTTCGCTGTGGCAGTTTTCGGCGCGGCAAGTTGTGCCGTAGTAATTGATGTATCCCAGCGATTCTGAATGATCTTCGGGGCAATACACGCCTTCGAATGCTGGATCAAGCGTGCATCCGGCAATGACTGTCGCCGCAAGTAAGATGACATAACTTAAATATTTGCGCTTCATACAACGCTCTCCTGCAGAGTATCTGTCGATTTGTGGTTTGTTCAATGATGCGGGGGAAGTGTCCCCCCACGGCGCTATCTGCGATACGCGCCGCCCCCCTCTGCGGGGGCATTGCCCCCGCAACGCCCCAAATCCCCGCAATCCCTACTTCGAATCTTTATAAACGAAAATTCATTCAGGTGCATTATTATTCCGTTATATCTTCCATCCAGTATATGAAGATTTTATCAAAACCAATCATACCAAAAGGAATAAATTTGTAATACTTTTTGGTGACACGATTGTAAGCACATAGAATGCTGACTTTGCTACAGGATTCTGGAGTTAGTATGCGATCAAGCTTGGATTCTGTATATTCGTCCGGCGTTTTTGGACAACTAAATGGCATAAGTACATCAAGTGGTGTATTGTGGTATTCCATAATGTATTCTAAGTCTTCACCGTACTCTGGAATGTTTTCGGGGATATTAAATTTTATGTTATAACCTGCATAAACAGTGGCATAACTGACTGCAATTTCCCAGCCATCAGCTATGTTTTGTGAATCTGTAAAAATATAACATGGAGTTGAGCCATGTGCGCATATCTCTTCATTTACTAATTCTCCCTTTGATAATCCACATTCATCTTTGATATTCGCGCAAATATTCGACATGGAATCTTTAGGAGTGCATCTACCATTTTCTAGCTCATCCGATTCTACACCCAATAATAATGATAGTCGTGGTATCGGTTGCTCAATTACAGCATCTTGTACACAATTGATTTCACCAAGTGTTCTACCTGTCCCCATGTTTGTATAACCACTATTGCATGTATATTGACATTTTCCAGAACTACATGTGCTTGATTTAGCGTTGGCGAGTGGATGTTGGTTGCATGCATAATTGCATGCACCACAGTGGTTGGCGTTTGTGCCGCCAATATTGATACATTGATTGCCACTTGATGTTGCACATAACGTGCTTGGCGCGGTACAGCTGTTGACAACACATTGTCCATTAACACAAACTCTTCCTTGGTCCAAGCAATTTGTGCCTTGATCAGTATTGGATTTCGCGCTGCAATGCTCATTGTCTGTCTTGGGATTCACGCAGTGTATTTCTGACCCCAGGTTGCTATGGCCAATATTTACATAATCTCCATCACAATCATAAACGCATTCATTATCTTTGCATTCTTTTCTGGCAGTTGCATTAGGACGTTTATGCTCATCACATATATATCCGCATGCGCCACAATTTTGGGGATCTTCCGAGGTGTCAATGCATTTTTTCTCGCCATTAATAATGCATTGTGTCGTGGGATAATCACATGCATCGCTACTACCTAAAGGTTCGCATTTGCCATTAACACATACTGTTCCGCTCGTACACGATGTACCTTTTTGTGAAGCACTTGCTGCGCCATTCGCATTGCCGGTCGCATTGCAATAACTGCTGTTTGTTTTGGGATCAATACAAAGTATGGTGTTTGCAGTGATGCCAGTACCAACATTCACGTAACTACCAGAACATGCATATTGACAATTACCCCCTAAACAAGTATTGGATGTTGCATTTGGAATCGCGTGATCTGAACATTTATAGTTGCACGAACCGCAGTGGTTGGCGTCATTGGAATTAATGTTTTTGCACACTTGTTCTGTACCAACAATACAAAGATCGGGGGTGCTGCCAGAACATGAGATTTGCAATGTGGCGCAACTACCACCTGTGCATACGGTGTTTCCGCTACATGCTGTGCCTTTGCTGCTGTTTGTGCAGCCGCAATACTGGTTGCTCGTTCCCGCATCCACACATGCAAACGTTGAATCTCCGGTTTTACAATAGGTTAAATCAGACGGACATTTGCATTCGCCATTTGTACAAGTTTGTCCATTTGTACATTTATTACCTTTTGAACCACAGTTGTCATTGTCTGTTTTTAGATAGACTTCGCAACCATTTGTCACGGTGCCGTCGACATCGGCATAATTGGAATCGCATGTAATGGATGTTGCATTGCAACTTGCGACATGTGTGGCCGATTTATCGATACATGCGCCTTTGCATAACACCGTCGTACCGGCACATGTTGTCGAACATGTGCTGCTGGAGCAAATTTGACCACTTGTCGTGCAGTTGCTTCCTGCAGATGATCCATTGCATCCACAGTATTGATTGTTGTTGGCTGGATCTATACAGGCAAAAGTTGAGCTTCCTGTTTTACAATAAGTCAATCCCGAAGCACATTTGCATTCACCGTTTGTACAAGTTCTGCCGTTTGTACATTTATTACCTTTTGAACCGCAGTTGTCGTTATCCGTCTTTAGATTGACTTCACATCCATTCGTCACGGTGCCGTCGACATCTGCGTAATTGGTTTCGCAGGTGATGGATGATGCATCACAGTTTGCGACATGCGTCGCCGATTTATCGATGCAGGCGCCTTTGCATTTTGTGGTGGTGCCTGCACATTGGGTTGCGCAACCACCAGCAGTACAGAACTGGTTAGATGTTGTACAATTCTGTCCCACAGCAGATTCAGTGCAGCCGCAGTATTGATTGCTGTTGTATGGATCCAGACATGCGAATGTGGAATTCCCTGTTTTACAATAGGTCAATCCGGACGAACATTCGCACTTGCCGTTTGAACACGTTCTGCCGTTTGTACATTTATTACCTTTTGAACCACAATTGTCATTGTCCGTTTTTAGATTAACTTCGCAACCATTTGTCACGGTGCCATCGACATCTGCGTAATTGGTTTCGCAAGTGATGGATGTATCGTTACAGGAAGCGACATGGGTTGCAGATTTATCAATGCATGCGCCTTTGCATTTGCTTGTCGTGCCTGCACATTGTGTCGCACAGCCACCAGCAGTACAGAACTGACTGGATGCTAAACAATTCTGACCCACATCAGATTCACTGCATCCGCAATACTGGTTGCTGCTTAAAGCATCCACACATGCGAATGTGGAATCTCCCGTTTTGCAATAGGTCAATCCAGACGAACATTTGCATTCGCCGTTTGTACAACTTCTGCCATTTGTGCATTTATTACCTTTTTTACCACAATTATTATCGTCTGTTTTTAGATTGACCTCACAGCCGTTTGTGACTTTACCGTCTATATCGGCGTAATTGGCATCGCATGTGATGGATGTTGTGTCGCATGAAGCCACATGTGTTGCCGATTTATCGATGCATGCGCCTTTGCATAACTCTGTGGGGCTAACGCAAGAGGTTGCACAGCCGTTGGTTGTACAAATCTGATTTGTTGCGGTGCAATTGGTGCCAACGCTGGACTCAGTGCATTGACAATACAAATTGCTGTTGCTTGGATCGACGCAGGCAAAAGAGGAATCGCCCGTTTTGCAGTACGTGAGTCCGGATGGGCATTCACATTTGCCGTTGGCACATGCTCTGCCATTGGTGCAACGGTTGTTTATAGTACCACAATTATTATCATCTGTGTTTAGATTAACTTCGCAGCCGTTTGTAACTTTACCATCGACATCGGCATAATTGGCTTCACAAGTGATGGATGTCTCATCGCAGGTGGATACATGTGTGGCTGATTTATCGATGCATGCGCCTTTACATATCGTTGTGGTGCCAGCACATTGGGTATCACAGACACCAGCTGCACAGACCTGGCTAGATTCTAAACAATTCTGGCCCGCAGCAGATTCATTGCACCCGCAATACTGATTGCTGTTGCTCGGATCCACACAGGCAAAAGTGTTCTCTCCCGTTTTACAATAAGATAGTCCTGATGCGCAGTCACACACGCCGTTCGTACACGTTCTGCCATTTGTACATTGATCACGGTTATTGCCGCAATAATTATTATCGGTTAGCAGATTGACTTCACAACCGTTTGTAACAATTTGATCGACATCTTCGTAATTGGCTTCGCAAGTTATAGATTGAGTATCGCAATCTGCGACATGTGTTGCAACTACATCAATGCATGAGCCTTTACAAGGCGTTGTTCCATCCAGACAGGAATCTGAGCACTTTCCACCGCTGCAGACAAACTCATTTTTCAAGGTACAATCTTCTCCAGTATCTTCACTGGATTTTGCACCGCAATGCTTGTTGTCATTGAGAGGATTGACACATTGTATCGTACCGAACAAAACGTCGGTTCCGATGTTGACATAGCCTTCGTTGCATTCGTATATGCATTGGCCTTCTAAGCATGTACTTGAAGTCGCATTTGTAACGCTAAACTCGGAACACTTGCGATTACATGAACCGCAATGGTCTGCATTGTTGGAATGAATATTTGTGCAAATATTTTCTCCATCCACAACGCACATGTTTGGATTGTCCATATTGCTGGCACAGAGGTTACTTTCACATGTTCCATTGACACAAGCTTTATTGCTTGATTTGCAATTGTTGTTGCAAGATCCGCAAGTCGCATCGTTTGTGAGATCGGCTTCACAACCGTTGTTGACGTCACCGTCGCAATCTTCAAAACCGTCTGTGCATTCTATGACATCATTTTCACAGGATGAGATGTGGTTGGAAGCAAATGCCAGGCATGTGCCTTTACACAGACTTTGCCCTGCGCTGCATCCATAGCCGCTGTGGCAAAAATAGGTTTCACCTTCGTTCCCGCATTGGTTAAAGCTCGATGCCAGCGGACAACGGCTGAATTTGATGGCATCGTAAATCATGCTGCGCATCGCTTTTTCTTCGATGCCACAGCAATCGTCTTCACTTTGGCAGTCTTCTGCCTTGCATGTGTTGCCGTAGTAACGCACATACGATAGCGGCACTGTGTGATCTTCCGGACAGTATACGCCGTCAAACGGCGGATCCAGTGTGCAGGATGATAGGGTTGCGGTGGCGAGTGATAAGACTATCCAGATAAAAGATTTTCGCCTCATGTTATCTCCTGTGCGTGTTGAGCCATGTCTAAAGGCATATACTTACCTATTGTACAACAAACAAGCAGAAAATGTCATTAATAATCCGTTGGAGAGTCTGAACAACTCCATTTCTTGTCTTTCGAGTATGCAGCAAAACTGCTTCACTTGCCTTATTGGGGAAAGGGGGATGGGATAGGGGCTATTAAATCAAAGATTCCTTAGGGGTCTTCATATCCAACGCGCCAGAATAGCATTCCAGGTACTTCAAATGAAATGGCAAAGAATCGATAACAATTACCATCTGAAGTATACACGCAGTAAACCGATGTCTTGTCGCAGCCACCAATGGCCGCTTCAGTTAACTGATATAACCCTTGTGGCGGACATGAACCGGTTTTTTCCAATTCACGCAGTGCTTCTGCCGGTGAAACATTTTCTGCAATTAAGAAAAAGCCTTCTGCTTTAACTGATGTGAAATTACTGCTATTAAACTGTATGTCAGGATTATCAGAAAGATTTACGAGCATGCCTTTATCGAAATCGTAACCGTCATCTACTTTCGTCATGTCTGCACAATATGATTCGCCATTTTCGATGTCAGTGAGATTTGAACAGATTTCACTGACTGTTAGACATAAATTGGTATCGGTGTAGTATGATGCCGGGAATAATTGACGTCCTAAAATTGCGTCTGAAGTCGTGGTGCAAGTGCCTGTTGAACAAATTTGGCCTTTAGTTATGCAATTCGTTCCTTTTGATGTTTCATTGCATCCGCAATATTGATTGCTGTTGGCAGGATCTATACACGCGAATGTGGAATTCCCCGTCCTGCAATAAGTTAGCCCTGTTGGACATTGGCATTCGCCATTTGAACAAGTTCTGCCATTCGTACATTTATTACCTTTTGAACCGCAATTATTCTCATCTGACCTTAGATTGACTTCACAGCCGTTGGTCGCTTTGCCATCGACATCGTCATAGTTGGACTCGCATTTGATGGATGTCTCATCGCATGCCGCAACATGTGTTGCCGATTTATCGATGCATGCACCTTTGCATAGCGTCGTGGGGGCTGGGCATAAGGTTACGCAGCCTCCGGCAGTACAAATCTGATTAGATGCTAAACAGTCCTTGCCTATTACGGATTCACTGCATCCACAGTATTGATTGCTATTGCTTGGATCAACGCAGGCAAAGGTGGAATCACTTGTTTTGCAATACGTGAGTTCTGACGGACACACGCATTTGCCATTTATGCACGTTCTGCCATTTGAGCAGATGTTGCCTTTTAAACCACAATGATTGTTATCCGTTTTCAGATTGACTTCACATCCATTTGTGACGATTTCATCGATATCGGCATAATCTGTTTCGCATGTAATGGATGATTCATCGCAACCTGCGACATGTGTGGCAGATTTGTCGATGCATGAACCTTTGCATAGAGATGCTCCCTCAAGACAAGATTCTGAGCATATGCCGCGACTGCAGATGAATCCACTTTTTTGGGTACAATCTTCACCTTTATTTTCATTGGATTCTGCACCACAATGCTTGTTGTCGTTAAGCGGATTGACACACTCAATTGAATCTGAAAAAGTGCCAGAACCGATGTTGACATAGTCTGTTTTGCATTCGTATATACATTTCCCTTCGGTGCATGTATTCGAAGTTGCATTTGCAACGCTTTGCTCGGAACACTTGTAATTGCACGCTCCGCAATGATCCGCATCATTGGATTTGACATTTCTGCAGATATTTTCACCGCCGACGATGCACATGTCTGGTGCATTGGCATTGCCGACACAGAGATTACTTTGGCATGTGCCATCGACACATGCTTTATTACTTGTTTTGCAGTCGTTATTGCAAGATCCGCAAGATGCATCTGCAGTGAGATTGGCTTCACAGCCGTTGCTGACATCACCGTCGCAGTCTGCAAACCCTTCTATGCATTTTATCGTATCATTATCACAAGATGCGATATGATTGGAGGCAAATGCCAGACAGGTTCCCTTGCATACGCTTTGACCGGAGGAACATTCGAATCCGCTGTGGCAAAAAAAGGTTTCATCTTTGTTGCCGCACTGGCTAAAGCTCGATGCCTGCGGACAACGGCTGTGATTAATGGCATCATAAATCATGCTGCGCATCGCTTTTTCTTCGATGCTGCAGCAATCGTCCTCACTTTTGCAATTCTCTGCTTTGCAGATGTTGCCATAGTAACTCACATACGAGAGCCTGGCTGAGCGATCTTCCGGGCAATAAACACCATCGAACGGCGAATCCAGTGTGCAGGAGGATAGGAGGACAGTGGCGAGTGATAAGATCACCCGGATAAAAGATTTTTGAACCATGTTTTTTCCTGTGTGATTAATGTTCGTGCGTAGAGACGTTTGGACGTTTTATACAATAAGTACGCATAAAATGATATCATTGTAATCCGTTAGGGAATGTCTGAATAATCCATGCGTTTCCCGGTGACGCGGGCGTCTCGCCCGCGAAAATCCTGGAAATGGAAAAACAACAAGGTGGTAAACAGCCAATTATTCAGGCACCCCTTAGGGGTCTTCATATCCTGCGCGCCAGAATAACATTCCTGGAACTTCAAATGAAATGGCAAAAAAACGATAAAAATTACCTTCGGAAGTATTTACACAGTAAACCGATGTATTGTTGCAGCTGCCAACGGTAGCTTTAGTTAAGTTATAGTACCCCTGAGGAGGACATGAGCCGGTTTTTTCTAGTTCAAGTAGTGCTTCTTGCGGAGAAACATTCTCTGCGATTAAAAAGAATCCATCTGCTTTGAGTGATTGAATCGTTCCTCCACCTAATTGTATGTCTGGATTGTCAGCATCATCTACAATTATGCCTTTATCGAAACTATATTTGGCATTTGTTTTTGTCATGTCAGCACAATATTTTACGCCATTATCAATACTACTGCAATTTGTACAGATATCTGTGACTGTTAGGCATAAGTTGGTATTGCTGTTATATGATGCTGAAAATAATTGCCTTCCTAAAACTGCGGTTGAGCATATCCCATCGGCGCATATCGAGCCTTGAGGACAACGGTAATTACATTTTCCACAATTATTTGGATCGTTACGTGTGTCAACGCAATTAACATTGTTTATAAGATTTCCTCCACAATTATAATAATTTTTATCACAAGTATATTGACATTCACCACTAATACAAACAGACGATGTCGCGTTTTGAGCGGGATGATCTGAACATTTGTAATTGCAAGCACCACAATGGTTGGCATCGTTAGCATGTTCGCCAGTTACAACAGCACATACGTTTGTTCCATTCACATCACACAATGTTTCGATTTCAAAACAATGATTGATAGTACATCGCCCATTGTAACATACTTCACCATAATCACATTTTGTGCCTTTTTGTGAACTCGTTGCAGCACCAGATGCGTTGCCCGTTGCGTTACAATAAGTACTGTTTGTTTTGGGATCAATACAATAAATCGTACTTGCGGTGATTCCAGTACCAACATTTACGTATCCATGGTTACATGTATACTGACAATCGCCGCTGAGACATGTGTCGGACGTTGCATTCGAAATCGCATGATCCGAACACTTATAATTGCAATAACCGCAATGATCGGCATCGTTCGATGAAGTATTTTTGCATACTTGTTGATTATTAACAATACAAAGATTGGGTGTGCTGCCGGAACATGTGATTTGCAATGTTGAACATGTGTTATTGCTGCATACGGTGTTTCCGCTGCATGCTGTACCTATGCTGTTGCTTGTGCAGCCACAATATTGGTTGTTGGTCGCAGGATCAACACAGGCAAATGTCGAGCTACCGGTTTTGCAATAAGTCAACCCCGAAGCACATTTGCACTCGCCGTTTGTACACGTTCTGCCATTCGTACATTTATTACCTTTTGAACCGCAATTATCATTGTCCGTTTTGAGATTGACTTCACAACCATTCGTGACTGTGCCATCGACATCGGCATAATTGGTTGTACAAGTAATGGATGTTGCATTGCAACTTGCGACATGGGTAGACGATTTGTCGATACATGCGCCTTTGCATAACTCAGTGGGGCTAACACAAGAGGTAGCACAGCCGTTGGTTGTACAAATCTGGTTCGTTGAGGTACAATTTGTGCCAACGCTGGATTCACTGCATTTGCAATACAAATTACTATTGTTTGGATCGACGCAGGCAAATGTGGAAGAGCCAGTTTTACAATACGTGAGTCCCGTTGGACATTCACATTTGCCGTTTGAACACGTTCTACCATTCGTACATATATTTCCCCTTGACCCGCAATTGGCATTGTCCGTTTTCAGATTGACTTCGCAGCCATTCGTGACTTTGCCATCGACATCGGCATAATTGGTTTCACATGTGATGGATGTTGTATTGCAACTTGCGACATGGGTAGACGATTTGTCGATACATGCGCCTTTGCATAACTCAGTGGGGCTAACGCAAGAAGTCGCACAGCCGTTGGT
>JAEEGL012395480.1_pt1 | contig 22338 bp, 18 predicted proteins | sample 9134231 | NCBI WGS metagenome assembly JAEEGL01 (sample SAMN16246548, study PRJNA631951) | gut metagenome | biome: gut microbiome; feature: rumen; material: fiber-attached | host: Bos | place: Iran: Karaj | collected 2018-10 | reverse complement strand
TTTGGTATCGCTAACCAGAGTTTCTTCACCGGCTATCAGCTGTCTTGCTCTCTTAGTCGTAGCAAGCACGATTGAGTAACGGCTCTGTACAACCGGCTGTTCGCCCGGCTCAATTCCCTCATTTGCTATTTCCATAAGGTCTGAATAAGATGGATGTATCATTTGTATAAACTCCTTTCAAAAGACAGGCGATCATCGTCTATCTTGTGTAATCTTCAAGTTGTTTTTTAATGTCTATCAGGAACTCTGTCTGATTCTCCTTCTTGCATCTGTCAGCAACTACTACAGAATTAACTGCATCTACGCAAGCTTCAAGATCATCATTTATGATTATGTACTCATAGGATGGCATGGTCTCTGCTTCTTCAGCAGCTCTCCTTATTCTCTTCTCAACTACATCAGCTGATTCTGAGCCTCTTCCTACAAGTCTGTCCTTCAGAGTAACTATATCCTTGGTAGTTATAAATATAAGCATGGCATCCGGATACTGGGACTTTATATTCATCGCTCCCTGTACCTCTATCTCAAGGATCACATCCTTGCCTTCAGCAAGCTCTTCCTCAACGAACTTCCTAGGAGTTCCATAATAGTTCTCAACATACTGAGCCCACTCTATAAATCCATTATAGTCTATAAGGGACTTAAATTCGTCAACGGTCTTGAAATAATAATCTCTTCCATCGACCTCTCCCTCACGTGGTTCTCTTGTTGTTGCAGATATAGACAGACTGTAATTATACTTCTCTACGAGTCTTTTTACAACTGTTCCTTTACCTGCTCCGGAAAAACCGGATATAACTATAAGTCTTCCTCTTGCCATATCTATCTACCTTTATGCTTATTTGACATTATTCGATGTTCTGTACCTGTTCTCTGATCTTCTCTATACAGGTCTTAAGATCTATACCTATATCAGTAACTGTAAGAGTATCTGATTTCGACAGAGTCGTGTTAGCTTCTCTGTTCATTTCCTGAACTATGAAATCTAGCTTTCTTCCCACAGATGAATTGCTATCATCTGAAGACGCTTCGTCATTCTTGAGGATATCTCTAAATGTATCCACATGACTGTGCAGTCTGACTAATTCTTCATCAACTGCAACTCTGTCTGCATATATAGTTACTTCCTGAACTATCCTGTTCTCATCTATAGCCGCTGTATCAAGCAGAGCCTGAACCTTCTCAGTAAGTCTGGTTCTGTACTCCTCAATGATAGCAGGAGCCATCTCCTCAATCTGATTAACAAAACCTTCTATCTCGTCAATCTTCTGAAGCAGATTCTCAGCCAGATTTGCACCCTCAACAGCTCTTGATTCCATGAACTGCTTTCCAGCTTCATCAAGTACCTTCTCAATGATCTCATATTCTTCGTCTTCAACGAAGTAATTCTCTTCGACCTTCAGTACATCCGGAAAACGTGCAAGTACAGTAGGCTTAATATCTTCTTCCAGTTCGAAATCCTTCTTCATAGTTTCCAGGTGGTTCACATATTGAGATGCAACCTCCTTGTCATAATTAACTATGAAACCAGATGACTTAAGATTACTATAAGTTACAAATACATCAACCTTGCCACGCTCTACATATTTCTTAAGCCTCTTCCTGAGTTCAGGTTCGAATCTGCTTATGCTGCGTGGAAGCTTTACGCTTATATCACAATATCTATGATTTACTGATTTTATCTCTATTACTACTTTTCTGTCTTCGTCGGAATACTCACTTCTTCCGAATCCCGTCATACTATATATCATTTGTCTGTATTTCCTTACCTGAGATTCCGTCTTCTGCTTCTCTCTTATCGCATCTTCCCATTACTTCATCAAGATGACCAACAAATCTGTCTATATTGCCTTCCTCCATAGTCTTCAGAGATTCCTTAAGTCTGTCAAATACTGGCTTTTCAGCCTTATAGCCCTTCTCCTTACCATATCCTCTTGCAATATGCATCATGCCACGTTCCTTGATCTTGTGAATATCGATGAGGTAGATGAACTGATCAACTATATCACCATTCTCTTCAAAGAAGTTTGCAAGAGAATCGATCTCACCTGTAAGGATAACTACATAATCATTGTTCTGAGGCTGTGAATCACGTATAACCTCAACCAGCTTGTCAAATGAAACAAGTCCGGCATTCTCTATGATAAGACATCCGCCCTGCAGCTTCTTAAGAGCATCAAGGCTCATCTTGTTCAGCTGCTTAGCCTTAGTCTTAGCGATCTTATCTGACTTAACGATACCCAGTTCATAGAAGCTTCTAGCGAAGTCCTCACCAACCTTAACAGTACCGAATCCGTTTCTACCAAGAATAACTATATTCTTAGGCATATCAGGATGTCTTATGATGGAATTGATAGCTACGATTATATCATCTGAAGTAGTAGGTATTCTCATATACTTCTTCAGGTATGTTGCTTCTTCCGGAAGTGATCCAAGTGGAATCTCTTCTCCAGTTACAGGATCTGTAGCTGTCTTCTCATTATTGTAAGCTTCTCTTGCAGCCTGAGCAGCTTCCTTCTTCTTCTCTTCACGCTCTCTTCTGGCTGCTCTCTCAGCACGACGCTTAACCTCAGCCTCATACTGCTTCTGCTCTTCCTGTTCCTTGCTTACAGCCTTCTTCTTAGGAGCTTCCTTCTGAGCAGGCTTCTTAGCTTGTTCAGCCGGTTTCTTTGCAGGCTTATCAGCTGGCTTTTCTGCTGGTTTCTCAGCTGGCTTCTCGGCAGGCTTCTTCTCTTCCTTCTTTGGAGCCTCCGCCGCCGGTGCAGGTTCTTCCTTCACTGGTTCTTCCGCTTTCTCCTCTGCCGCTTCTGCAGCAGCCGCTTCAGCACTGGCCGCTTCTGCGCCTTCCTGAACTCCTTCTTCATCTTTCTTCTTTCCGAAGAAATTGTTTATTAATTTTTTGATTGCATCATAAGCTGTAGAAAAAGGCTTTTTCATAATTCTGCTCCTCCAATGTTTAGTCTTATCTAGTCTAACCCCGTAACACTTATTCAGACTTAATTATATGCAAACCTCACCCAATTTACATACATGGTAATAATAACACATTTTTTACATTTATTCTACTTATTCTTTTCATTAAGATAAAAAATAGCAAGATTGGTTCTATCCCTTATATCAAGCTTATGGAGGATATTGCTGAGATAGTTCCTGACAGTGCCTTCTGACAGATAAAGAGTATCCGCGATTTCCTTATTAGACAATCCATCTGCGACACATTTTACCACTTCCGCTTCCTGCTCTGTAAGTCCGTATGAAGCAAAGTCAAATGTACTGCCTCCGGCAGGTTTTCCTATCAATCCCTGCATGGATTCCACCACATCGTTTCCGTAAACATTCTGGCCCTCGTTGACCGCTCTAAGAGCCGGTACGATTCCTTCGAAATCCTGCTTGATGATGTAACCTCTGGCGCCGATATTTATAGCCTTGATTATATACTCATTATCGTTAAATGTTGTGAGATAAAGGATCTTCGCATTGTTATGCTTTTTTATTATCTGCTCACCCGCCTCAAGACCGGTCATCCCCTTCATACGGATATCCATGAGAAGTACATCCGGCTCATGTTTTTCGTATAAACTAATAGCCTCTTCTCCCGAGAAGCCCGTATCTACAACATCTATATCCTCTTCCTGTTCAATGATCGTCCTGAGTGACATAGCCACCAGCTTGTCATCATCGATTATAAGTACTTTCATCTTCTCCACCTTCCTATTTAGGGATCGTTACAAATACCTTAAATCCGTTGTCCTTCGTTATATTCAGCTTACCATTAACAGATTCCACACGACTGCGGATATTCTCGAGACCCATGCCAATATCTGTATCCCTTTTCTTAGCAGACTTCACCGCACCCGATTCACTGTCTTCGTTATAATCATGTATTATCATCTGGTACATTGATGGATGCTCATTTATCCTGATATCCACATCCGAACTCACGCTGTGTTTCATGATATTTGATATGCATTCCTTGGCTATACCGATTATCGCATACTTGATCGGTCTTGGCGTATCCTCACCGATATCGATATCCATATGAACCTTGTACTTCTCTTTGAGAGGAGCTGCCATCTGTATCACATTTTGCTTTACATCTATCGAGTCGTCATGCAAATCATGCACGCTTGAACGTATGTTGTTCATAGCATCATCAAGCGTGATCCTTACTTCTTCAAGCTCACTGTGGACTGGTTCCTCCTTATGAATCGCAAGAAGCGCTCCCATCTGCAGGATTGCTCTGGACAAAGTATGTCCCACATTGTCATGGATTTCTCTGGCAATACGGTTACGCTCGGATAGCTGTGCGTTATAGATTTCCGTATCTCTTGCATTAATAAGTTCCATATTCTGAGAACGGAGTTTGGTGTTTTTCTCTACACTGTCATCCCTGATCCGTCTGAAATCCCTGGAAAGGATGGCAAGTCTCTCTGAATTAATGCTTAAGAATACAGCCAATGCTGATATCAGCATTATATACATAGTTTTGTAGGGACCATATTCTAAGAACGAATTAACGAAAGCTATCACAGACAAAACCCCCGCTATATAATTCCGGTTCCTTGTACTGTCATAGATCACAAGTGGAAGGAGGGATACAGCAGGTGCGTAAAATATAGCAATTCCTGCAACTATTATTTCAAGGGAAAAAGCGCACCATTCACCACCTGTCTCCGGTTTCATCGAATAGTTCGATTTATCTTTACGGATCAGATAATAATTTAGTGCGCTGAAAATGATCGCTGCATATATGCATATCATCAGTGCCGTGCCGCTCAGCATTGAGCTCATAGCATAGAGTGATATGGCTAATATTATTAATTTATCAATTATCCTGTTCATGCTATCAGTATAGCAGTTTTCCCTTTTACCGACAATGTTTTACAGCTTTCTATTCTGAATGCTGAACGCTAGGCAGTTGCCTTGTTGCCGTAATATCTTGTTACTGCAAGTCCTACTGCCAGACATACAAGTCCGAAGAGCAGCTGCAATCCGAAACAGCCTATGAGGTCAGACAGCCCTGCGCCATCGTACCAGATCTTCTTGCATGCAACACTGTACCAATAATTCGGAATGAATCTTCCTACCTTTGCAACTCCCTCACCAAGTATGTCCAGATCTACAAATGTTCCTCCAAGGAATGCAAATGAAAGACCAACAATTACAGTAATTATGGATGATGCACTTGTTGTTCCCTTTGCTGCGATAATAGGGAAGCTAGTAAGCATAGACAGAAGCAGTGTAGCTGTTAAAGTATAGATATATGTATTGAGTACTGACAGCCACCAGGAATCTGTAAAGGCAAAGCCACCGCCGTTTTTCAATGTGATCACAGCTATAAAAACTGTAGCTACTACAAATGCAACCGTTGCTGCACCAAGTACAAGAGAGATATTTCTTGCTGTAAGTTTTATCGAAGAAACATTTGTTCTATTCTTCTTCTCTTTCTCGTTAAAGGAAACGATTACAGGTATCACTCCTGAAAAGATGATTGAGAGGATTCCATAAGGCAGTACAAGGAATGATGTGTACTTGACTTCGTTAACATTAATCTCCTCTTCACGAAATGTTACGAACTCTGATATATCTAAAGCTTCGTCAGCCTTCTTAGAGGCATCAGCCATATTATCGCCTAAAGCCATGTAGTCGGTTACAGCATTTAGATATTGGTTAATCTGCATGTTGATGAAGATGCCTCTTGGCATACCATCATCGTAGGTTGCCTGAAGTAAACTTCCGAATTCCTCTTCACTTACGTTCTTACCATCTTTCTTAGATTCAACAACAGAATTTACTTCCTCACCAAAGCCCTTTGGAATAACGATATACTCACTTATATTTTCATAGAAGAGCAAATCCTTTATCTGATCTTCGGTATACTCGCCATCATCAAGGTTGTGCTTCTTTCCCAAGTAACTTACTAACTCTTTAGATACTTCGGAATTATCCTCATCTACAACAAGAAGGGTATACTTCTTCTGGACTATTTCATTTGACCCCGAAGTGCTCTCGGAAGCAAATATCCAGATCATAAATATCATAATGGCACTATACATTATCAAGCTGATCTTATATTTTCTAAGTACTTTAAAAAATGTCTTATATACTTGCATATTGCCTCCTATAAGCTCTTATAGCTATTCTTTCTTGAAAGTATCAGTCCGATCACTGTCATTACAAAGCTAAGTCCAAAGATGTACACAAGTGATCTATAGTATCTAGGTCCTGGTCCAAACATATTCAGTGCATAGAATGCATCTGTTATTACAGCCGATGGATTGATCCTATTGAAAAGTGGAAATGTTTTCTCGATCCATATCTTTATATCTCCCAGCATAAGTCCTGCCAGGAAACCTCCACCAAGGAGGATTGCCATAAGAAGTGCTTCTTTCTTATCACGTGAAAACTTACCAATGTGAGCAACCATATAGCCCAGGGATAAACCAACTAAGTTTGATGCTACTGAAGTGAAGTAAACCAAGGCTATATCTCCGCCATAGTTAACGCCTAAAACAAAGATGTAGTACGACAATGCGATCACAGTTACAACGCTTTGAATTATCATCAATGCTGCAAGCTGTGCAAGCTCGAGAAACAGTTTGTTTACAGGTGATCCATCAAGTCTCATTCCCGTTGTCGACTGATTAGCCTGATTACTTACAACAGTATAAAGTGCACCGATCGAACCCATCATTGCCAGCATCGCTATCAGATTGTAGAAGTATGTTACGAAAGGATCTCTGTTTCCTCCGCCCATGCTTTCTTCTTCCACAAAATCTATGCTTGCTATAGATTCATCCATAACCTCATCTGATCTCTCTAAATCGTCAGGATTATCATTTATGGTATTTATAGCCTTATCAACCTGGACTCTATATTCAGAGATCACGCTGGACAGGATACTATGTTTAACTCCCATCCCGTCTACTTCCAGGTAGATATCCTTCATTCCGGATATTGTTATGATTCCGGCTATATCGCCATCTTCCAGAAGTTTTACAGCTTCCTCATGACTTGAAACCTTCACTTCGTCAATCATTTTTGTACCATCTTCATATTCGAGTTTTTTTAGTACCTCTGCGAATGGAAGATCATCAACTGTGATTGCATCTACCACTGACTTATCTTCTGTCATGTAGTCATACGGGAAAAGCTCCAGGTCGTAGCCTTTCATATCATCGAAACATTTTACCGATTCCAGCGCTTCCAAAGCTTCTTCACTAATTGGTGGTTCTTCACTGAACTCTTCGCCCTTAGCTTCGGCAGTAGCCTTATCTGTTGCATACTGTTCAAGGTCTCCACGCATGTTATCCTTGTCCAGATATGAGAAAGCCTGCATTGTCTTATACTCATCTATTGCGCCCTGATCAGCCTCTATGACTATCGGAATTGGTTCGCTCTTATTGTCGTTGTAGATAGATGAAAAAGCGAAGTAGAAAAGAGTTCCCAGGATAATAGGGAATGCCAGAGTCCAGAAGACATATGACTTTGACCTGAGCGAAAGCTTTAGTTGTGCGATTAAAACTCTTCCAAACATTTCTTACTCCTTATCTCTGAGTTCTTTACCTGTGATTTCCAGGAATACGTCATTAAGTGTTGGTAATTCTGAATAGATTCTTTCGTACTTGATATCGTTCTCCGAGAGATACTCTATAACATGTGTTATATTGTGCTTTCCGCCGCTGCATTTTATGGTGAGCTTATCACCCATATACTGAACATCGTATACATGGTTGATATTTCTGATAGCCTCAATATGTTCCTCATCAAGCTTCCTGATATCTACGATAACATTCTCAGTATTCTTAATACTGTGTTTCAGTTCTTCGCTTGTTCCGGAAGCCACTTCCTTACCCTTATCCATTATGAGGATACGTGAACATATCTGCTCTACTTCTTCCATGTAATGAGATGTATATATGATGGTTGCTCCAGCCTTGTTAAGCTCCACAACTCCTTCGAGGATTTTGTTTCTCGACTGTGGATCTACTGCAACTGTTGGCTCATCAAGGATTATAAGATCCGGCTTATGAGCAATTCCGCAGGCTATGTTAAGTCTTCGGAGCAGACCACCTGAGAGCTTCTTAGGATAGAACTTACGGAAGTCATTCAGATCAACAAATTCAATTGCTTCCTCTACGTACTGCTTTCTTGTCTTCTTATCCTTTATGTATAATCCGCAGAAATAATCGATGTTCTCGTAAACTGTAAGCTCATCAAATACTGCAACGTTCTGGCAGACGATTCCGATTCTCTTCTTCAGATCTCTTCTCTTCGGAGACATCTTCTCACCAAAGAGTTCAACCTCACCCTTATCATATTCCAGGAGGGACAGTAGGCAGTTGATTGTTGTAGTCTTTCCCGAACCATTCGGTCCCAGCAGTCCGAACACTTCACCCTCTTTAATACTCAGTGAGAAATTGTCCAGTGCTATGAGTTCCTTATACCTTTTCACCAGATTATTGATCCTTACGATTTCAGCCATTTCATTCTCCTTTATACTTGTAAAATGTGCTTTAGACTAAAAAACTACCGATCAGCTTTTCCGCTTTTCGGTAGTTTAAATATATCAAAAACATTTATCACATTTTAGTGTTATATGTCAGTCTTCCACATGACAAATGTCACATTTCGGTTCAGCCATCATCGAGTAATTAGTGTGGTAGATGACATATCCAGGTTTAGCTCCTGGCGGTTTCTTCAGCTGTTTCCTCTCGACATAGTCTATCTCGACCTTCGGTGCATCACTGCCGCTTGAGTAAAATGCAGCAAGCCCCGCAGCCTCTTCAAATACACGGTCCGGGACATCATCGATTCCCTTGTCACCGTCTTTAAGCCTGACTATGACATGTGAGCCCGGCATCTGCTTGGCGTGGAACCACAGATCACGGCCAGTAGCCATGTTAAATGTAAGCTCCTCATTCTGGATATTATTCTTACCAACATAGATATCATATCCATCTGAAGATATAAAATGTAAAGGCTTGGAGCTCTCAGTCTTCCTGCTGCCCTTCTTTCCAGTCTTCTTCCTGAGGAAACCAGAATTCTCAAGCTCTGTTCTGATCTCATTTATATCCTTTTCGTCTACAGCTATATCCAGAGCATGCCTTACAGAAAGCAGATAGTCCATCTCTTCCTTCGTCTGCTTGATAAATTCTGTAAGAGCTTCGTAGGTTCTCTTCTTCTTGTTGTACTTCTTAAAATACTTCTGACTATTCTCCTGCGCAGACAGATTTGTATCTAGAGGAATACTTATCTCAGTATTATCATAATAATTGATACAGTCCAGATGATCCTCTCCGCCTTTAAGCTCATATCCGTAAGTATTTAAAAGTTCGCCATATATACGATACTTATCTCTGTCCTCTGTACTTGCCAGCTGATCCCTCTGAAGATCATACTTCCTGCTTATCCTCTCTATATCAGTCTGCAGATGTTTTCTGATATCAGAAGAAAGTGACCTTACATTTATCGAAGCCTCTTTCTCTGAATAAAAACGGCGTAATATATCAGAGATACTGCTGCCGTCCGCCGAAGCCCCATATATAGATAATTCGAAAGAATGATAATCCTTCGGCTGATCTATGCTGTAAGCAATAGCAGGTTTAAAATCAGAATTCTTAATAGAATCGATCATAGAACTCATAGTTTTATGTAAACCAGTTCTCTCATTCTCATCCAGATCCTTAACAGCTTTTCTGCCATCAATATCAGCTCTATAAACAATCTCCTCAGCAATGCCCTTCGAGAAACCGCTGATAGATGTGTAGATAGCCTTTGCCACCGGAACGCTTACAGATGAAAGTCTTTCCATGATAGCATCCATAGACACTTCAAGAGGATTTAACTTGTTCTGAGAATCAGGACTTATGTAAACCTTGTTAGGATATAAGATCCTCATCTTCGACTCATCCTTAACCTCTCCCAGATCAGGCATAACTCTCCTGAGACAGTCCAGTATAACCCCATCAGAATTAGTCAGGATGATATTGCTCTGTCGTCCCATGATCTCCACAATAAGATGCCTCTCACACAGGTCTCCCATCTCATCCAGATGTTCAAAAATAAAATCAAAGACACGGTCAAACCCAGGCTGAACTATATCTTTAAGCCTTCCATTTCCCAGATGCTTTCTGAGAAGCATGCAGAAGTTCGGTGCCTGCATCGGTGCCTGCGGAAGGCTGTCAGCAATATAAACTATCGGAAGCGAATTATTTACTGACAGAAGCAGCTTCGTCTGACCCACATTTCCCTTAATAGTCAGGGTTATGGTATCATCCTTCGGCTGCTGGATCTTCATAACACGACCGCCGAGACATGCTTCACGTATATCTGAAATTAGATTGTTAATAACAATTCCGTCGTATGCCATAATTACCTCGTTATATCAATAAACTACATGCCTACATGCACACAGAACCCATTACAGACCATTGCGGGTCTCGGTGCTTAGCGATTCACGAGTCGAAGACGAAGTGAGAGCTTAGCAAAACGAAGCAGAGGTAAAGCTCTGCTGAGTGACCGCTAGGGGTATCCCGTAATGAGCGGGAGCGATGTCTGGAATGGGTTCTCGTGTGTATGTAGGCTTATATTGCATAAATTAGGCACAGGTTTAAAACCTGTGCCTTAGCAATCTAGATTTCTGCATACAGCTGCTCATATACCTTTGCACTTGAATCCCAGCTGTAATCCTGCTCCATAGCTCTCTTCTGCATAGCATACCATGCATTCTTATCATCGAAGAATATCTTCTTAGAATAGTTGATGGTATTAAGCAGTTCTCTGGAATCATAGTTAGCAAATGAGAAGCCTGTTCCTGTACCCTCAAATTCATTGTATGGCTGAACTGTATCCTTAAGTCCGCCTGTCTCACGTACGATTGGAAGTGATCCATACTTGAGTGCCATGAGCTGTGTAAGTCCACATGGCTCAAATCTTGAAGGAACGAGGATTGAATCGCAGCCGGCATATATCTTGTGTGATAATTCATCACTGAAGTAGATATTTGCTGACAGCTTCTGAGGATGGAATCCCTGATAGTAACGGAACATATCCTCATATCTTCTATCACCTGTACCAAGAACAACCAACTGAGTTCCATCTGTCATGATATCATTCATAGTATGGTCGATAAGATCCAGACCCTTCTGATCTGTAAGTCTTGAAACAATACCGATCATATATGCATTTTCATCTTCAGGAAGTCCCAGTTCCTTCTGAAGAGCCAGCTTGTTCTTAAGCTTGTTCTTCTTAAATGTCCTGGTAGTATATTTACATGCAATCTTATCATCCTTTGCAGGATTAAAGATATCATAATCAATTCCGTTTACAATGCCCCATAATGACTGCCATCTTGCACGGAGAAGTCCATCAAGTCCTTCACCATAATATGGTGTCTGAATCTCATGAGCATATGTATTTGAAACTGTTGTGATCTTATCTGCATATACAAGTCCGCCCTTCAGCATGCTGGCATCCTTGTTCATCTCCAGCTTATCAGGTGTGAACAGGTCACTTGGAAGTCCGGAATAATCCTGAATTGTCTTAATATCCCATCTTCCCTGGAACTGGAGATTATGGATAGTCATTATAGACTTGATTCCCTGATAAAATGGATTGTTTGCGAAAAGTGTTTTGAGATATACCGGAACAAGTCCTGACTGCCAGTCATGGCAATGAACGATGTCAGGTCTGAAGCCGATACTTGGAAGTATTGACAGAGCTGCCTTACAGAAATAGCAATACTTCTCTATATCCCACTTAACATCACCATAGATATTGAAACCATTAAAATAATATTCATTATCTATGAAATATACTGGAACACCTTCGTATTCCATGTACATAACACCTACATACTGCTGCTTCCAGCCTATGTCCATATGGAAATGTGTGATGTACTTCATGTTATTCTTATATTTTGCAGGAAGACACATGTAGTTAGGAATAATGATTCTTACATCATATTCATTTCTGTCGAACTTCTTAGGTAATGTACCAACTACATCTGCGAGTCCACCAGTCTTTATAAATGGTACGCATTCAGATGCGATATATGCAACTCTCTTCATAGAAAACCCTCCCAAAAAGATTTCTAATACCCTTCTCAAAAGTATAGTTTTATTTTACAGTAAAATGCAATTAAATGCTACAAATTATTTAATCTCTATAAACTTCCGTATCATATCTACGCATCCCCTGATACCAAGTTTTCCTGCATCAAGTGAGAGGTCATAATTTGAGACATCCATCCACTCACAACCAGTATAATTGAGATAGTAATCTGCCTTTCTCTCATCTACCTTTGCCAGATAATTTCTAAGTTCATTCTCAGGCATATTATGAATAGATGACGCTCTCTTAAGTCTGAAACCTATAGGTGCATGAATAAATACATTTATCACATCAGGTCTTGTTTTTAAAATGTAATTAGCACATCTACCAACTATTATACATGACTCTCTGTTCGCCAGCTCCACGATTATGTGAGACTGGTAGTCATACAGATTTCTAAGGAGAAGTGTATCCTCAGTGGTTGAATCAGGCAGTGATGTTTCCTTATACATCTCCTTTGCAACATCAAAAAGTGAAGTGTCCTTGATCCTGTCATCATGGGCCACCATATCACTCTGCATATTCTCTGCTCTTGAAACCAGCTGGAACATTTCACTATCATAACAATTAATTCCCAGCTCTTCCGCAAGAAGCTTTCCAACTTTCTTACCACCGGCACAATACTGTCTTGAAATAGTGATCACATATCTGTCCATATAACTCCCCCCTCTTAACTGTCTAGTCGGTTTACATAACTCTATGCTACTCTACGTTAGTATAAACGTCCTGAACATCATCATCTGCATCCAGGAGATCAAGAATTCTATCGAGATTCTTCTGATCCTCTTCTGAAGTTATGCTCACATAATTCTGTGGGATCATTGTAACTTCTGCAGATGCCATAGTGATGCCTTCCTTCTCAAATGCATCTCTTACTTCTGAAAATGCAGCTGGATCTGTAACGATCTCAAATGAATCCTCTTCTTCTGAGAAGTCTTCTGCACCAGCATCAAGCGCGAACATCATAAGATCATCTGCTGACATATCGCACTCTTCCTTATCTATGATTATCTGTCCCTTCTCATCGAACATATAAGAAACACAACCTGTAGTTCCTATATTTCCGTTTCCCTTAGTAAATGCACTTCTTACATTTGCTGCAGTACGGTTCTTGTTGTCAGTAAGAGTCTTAACTATGATAGCTGTTCCACCAGGGCCATAACCCTCATAAGTATTATAAACATAGTTTACGCTCTCCAGATCTCCGGCAGCCTTCTTGATGCCTCGCTCAATAGTGTCATTAGGCATGTTGTTGGCCTTAGCCTTAGCTATAACATCTCTAAGTTTAGAGTTATTATCCGGATTAGGTCCGCCTTCCTTAACAGCAACAGCAATTTCTCTTCCGATTACTGTAAATGCCTTACCCTTTGCCGCATCGTTCTTTTCTTTCTTTGCTCTGATATTGGCAAACTTGGAATGTCCTGACATTTTAAATATCCTCCGTGTTTTCTTTATTGATACCTGCGTTCTGTGACGCAGTTATTCTCACTTTTGTAATAAGATTATCTTCTATCGAAACTGCCTCGAAAATATAACCCTCATACTCTATTATAATATTCTCTCCTGCTTTTGGAAACCTTCCAAATTTATAAAGCATGAAACCATTTAAGGTTTCTATATCTTCTTCAGGAAACTCTATATCATCTATGATTTCCTTAAGATCATTGAGAGAGATCAGACCATCTACAACATAGCCATCATCATATGTATGTTGTATCTCAGTCTCTTCATTATCATGCTCATCATATATATTTCCGACTATCTCTTCGATGATATCCTCCAGAGTAACTATGCCGTCTGTCTGGCCGTACTCATCAAGAACTATCGCCAGATGCGACTTCTCTCTCTGCATCTTCTTAAGTAGCTTCGTAATATCATAAGTCGGGTGGATGAACATAGCGGTATCAGCTACATTTGACACTGATTCTTCAGGATTCTTCAGATAGGAATTAACCAGGTCCTTAAGGTACAGCACTCCCACCATATGATCCATATCATCTTCAAAAACAGGATATCTGCTGTATCCGCTCTCCAGGCATTCCTCCAGCACATCACCAACTGTCTTCTCTCCATCAACCGCGAAGAGCTTGCTTCTGCTGGTCATGATATCTCTGGCTACCTTGTCATCCAGGTCAAGGATATTTGAGATCATCTCTGCTTCATCTTCCTGAATGAAGCCCTGCTCGTGTCCCTCTTCTACCATGGACAGAATCTCTTCCTCGACTCGATCTTCGTCTCTTTTTTTCGACATTATCTGTTCTTCTAACCTCTATAGTAAAACTATCATCTGATATAATTTACTTCGTTTACAACTTTGCCCTGACGTATATATACTCTAGGCACTCGTCTTGCTATATTACATACAGCCTCGTAATTAAAGCTGTTAGCCGGCTCAGCAACCTCCTCTACAGGAATGGTCAGTCCGCCCTGACTGCCAAAAAGTATAACCTCATCACCCACTTCTGCGGACTTGATATCTGTAACATCTACCATTATCTGATCCATGCAGACGCGGCCGGTTATCGGAGCAAATTCACCATTTATAATGACTCTTCCGATGTTGGAAAGAGCCCTTGGATAACCATCTGCGTAACCAACAGAAACTGTTGCGATCCTGCGTGTTCCTTCTGTCACATATGTCCAGCCATAGCCGACTCCACGGCCTGCTTCCAAATCTTTTACGTGAATTATCCTGGATTTAAATGTCATTGCAGGAGTGATTTTTACAGACTTATCAATTTCCTCTGATGGGTATAATCCATATATTACAATACCCAGCCTTATCATGTCAAAACCTTCACTATGTATCTCCATAGCTCCCGCGCTGTTATCTATATGCCTTACGTTAAATGTAACGCCGGCCTCTTCCATTCCTCTTACAAACCATGAAAACTTCTCATACTGAGTCTTAGCATCATCCTTCACGAAGTAATCAGCTTTTGCATAATGAGTAAAGATTCCGTCAACAACAATGCCCGGCAGTTTAGTTATGGAAATAGCCTTCTCAAGTTCCTCATCTGTGCACTGGAAACCTATCCTGCTCATACCACTGTCTACCTTGATATGTACCTTTGCAGGCTTGCCCAGTTCCTCTGCTTTTGCAGATAGTAGCTTCGCATCCTCCAGACTGTAGATAGCTGTAGTAACGTCGAAACTTATCAGGTCCTCGAAATAACTACTGTCTGTATATCCCAGTATAAGAATTGGTTTTGTTATATCATGCTGTCTAAGTTCTACGGCCTCGTCAATACAAGCAACACCGTAGTAGTCAGCCAGATCATCCACAGCCTTTGCGACCTCTACCGCACCATGGCCATAGGCATCAGCCTTTATGACAGCCAGAACCTTCTTGTATCCACCCTCTGGCTTTGGATTTAAGTTACGTACTGTGATGATATTACTTCGGATAGCGTCAAGGTCAATAGCGGCCTCAACACGTCGATATTGTTCAGAATTCATGATTATTCTTCTTTCATTTATATTTTATGTCACTTCATTGCATTTGGAATATTGAAGATCAAATCCCGCGCTGTCATGGAGTATTCTCCGACGCGGTATCTCGCTATATCTCCGGCCAGTCCATGAAGACGGACTCCAGTGCATACCGTATCATATATATTCTGGCTTCCAGATCCCGCAATAAGTCCTGCAAGGATTCCTGCAAGCACATCACCTGAACCACCTTTTGACATAGCTGAATTTCCGGTAGTATTGATATATATGTTATTACCAGAACCGGCTATATATGTTCTGGCTCCCTTCAGCACTGCAATGATACCAAACTTATAAGCCATGGTCTTAGCAACCATATCAGGGCTGTCCTGAATAACAGTTCTTACATCCTCTTCCTCATTAAAGAGGTTCTCATATAGTCTTGCCATCTCTCCCGGATGTGGAGTGATAACCACATTATATTTTCCAACAGCATTTGTCAGGTTGCTGAAACATTTGCTCATATCATTCTGTGAAATGATATTCAGCGCATCTGCATCCAGAACTATTTTCTGACCCGTATGAGCTGTAGCAAGCATGTAATTAAACAGACCCACAGTCTTATCAGATGTGCCTATCCCCGGACCAAGAAGCATTACATCGGCCCAGCTTACTGCTTCCATCACTTTAATCTTATCGAAGCCGTCATCATCATAGGTCAGTATCATGGCTTCCGGCAGTTTCTCTGCAAGTATATCGCGATTATTCTTATGGGTTATGACCTTAACCAACCCCGCACCAACCCCATAGGTGGCTGCAGCCGCAAAATACATCGCGCCATATATATCTGATGAACCTGCCATGATAAGAACCTTGCCATATGTTCCCTTATGGGAATCTGCTGTTCTAACTGGCAGTCTGCTCATATATTCGTCTTTGGTATATTCATATAATACCAGGTTGTTGTCGCCATATTGCGTATATAGTTCCTCGTACCATTCAGGCTCTGAATTCTGAATGATCCCTATGTCATCACAAACTATATCACCTGAGTACTCTCTGCCGCTGGAAACCAGCATTCCGTATTTGATATATTGATAAGTCACTGTCAGGTCGCTTCTTATGGCAGCACCCATTATGTGCCCATTGTTGCTATTTATTCCAGAAGGAATGTCTATGCTCACAACATAGATACCACGCTGTGAGAATTTATTTATCATATCAATTACATCTTTATGGACTCCCTCTACCTTGCGGCTAAGTCCTACTCCGAAGAGCCCTTCACAGATGATTCCATGACCTATGGACTTAAAGATTTCCAACAAACATACGGAAGGATCATCCGCCTCTGAAAGTACGGTATATCTGATTCCAAGCTTCTGTATGATCTCTATCTGTTTTTTGAAACTATCAGTTTTATTACTGATACCATCTATATCTATTATCCTGACCTTATATCCCTTACAGTACAGGATCCTTCCGACCGCAACAGCATCTCCGCCATTGTTGCCTCCCTCGGCCACAATAACTATTTCATCTCTGTCCTTGCTGAAATCCTTCAGCTTTGAGTCTGCCTTGGAGGAATATATCCCCTTCTGAACATTATGAAGTCTGTCTATGATCGTTTCCGCTGTAAGATTCGCAGCTCTTTCCATCAAAACAATACCCGGAACGCCTATACGTTCCTGTGTATACTTATCCAGTATTCCTGCCTGTTTTGCTGTCGGATATATGATCATTATAAGTACCTTCCCAAAGCGTAGATTTTAACAATGTCTGACTGTATAACTGAGAATGGCCAGTAATATCCGCTTCGCTCTATAGAAGCCGGGTCATTTACCATGAAGCCATTATTATCATATCCATATATAACTATAAAATGTCCTGCCCCCGAATGTGTGAAGTTACCATTGTGGCAGCTGAGGATGAGCATCTCTCCTCTGTCCAGATGCTGCTCCATAGCCTCCTGGGATAATTCAACACTCTCACAATAGAGTCCAAAGTCATAACAGCCTTGTATAAACAGCTGATGAGATGTACCAGCACCTGGAACATAATAACCATGGTTCATACTGTAGGCAGCGACTCTAGGTGGTGATGCAGCATCTATATCAGTAAGTCCTACAATAACCATGGAGAAGCATGTAGGTCCACAGGCTGAAGACTGCATGGTACCCATTCCGTAAGGATAACCAGCCCATCTAGGATCATATTGAAGGAAAAGTGGATGCGAAGACATCATTTCCTCCGGAGTTATGTCCAACACAAAATCGCCTGTATTTCCACCAGCGAGATATCCATAATTCTGGATGGCATAATTCGCAGTCTGAGCTGCAGCTTCTGCTTCTTCCTTAGCCTTCTGCTCGGCAGCGGCTATGATATCCTCATCTGAAGAGGTGAGATCAGCTTCTACCGGTTCAGAATTCTCCGGCTCACTGGTTTCAGTACCATCAGCATACATTTCCTCAATCTCGGCAACACCCTCCTCGAAAGGAGCGATATATTCAGTGGTGATTTCCACTGACTGCCTTGTAGACTGAGACTTCTGGTACTCTTCAAGAAGCATACTATTTATCTCTGCATCTCTGTTTTCATACAGGCTTTCCTGATTGTTTAAATCCTCCCTCTCGCGTCTCGCCATCACAAGTGTGCCGACAATTATAGCGATCGGAAGGATTGTAAATAATATAATTAGCTCAATCTTCTTTTTTGACATTAGTCGTGAAGTTTCCTCTTATCAATTGCTCTTACGGCTTTACCTTCACTTCTTGGTACAGTATTTGGTGCAAGCAGATGAATCTTAGGTCTGATTCCGAGCATAGCAACCATAGCTGCCTGAAGCTTCTTTCTAGCCTTTTCTGTGTCATCTTCTTCTTTATACTGACGGAACTGTTCTTCCGTAAGTTCCACATTTATATCAAATGTATCTTCGTTATCTACTCTGTCTACGATGATCTGATAATTAGGTGAATAACCCTCTTTCAGAAGAACTGTCTCTACCTGGCTAGGGAATACATTTACACCACGGATTATCATCATATCATCTGAACGTCCCTTAGGCTTACACATCTTGATATGTGTACGTCCGCATGGGCAAGCTTCTCTTGTAAGAACTACAAGGTCACGTGTTCTATATCTGAGAAGTGGGAATGCTTCCTTATCAAGAGATGTAAATACAAGTTCACCCTCTGTTCCTTCTGGAAGGACTTCTCCTGTATCCGGATCAATAACCTCTGCATAGAAATGATCTTCATTTATATGCATACCATTTTGAGCTTCACATTCGAATGATACACCAGGTCCAGATATTTCAGTAAGACCATAGATATCATATGCCTTGATTCCAAGACTTGTCTCTATGCTATGACGCATTTCCTCTGTCCAAGGTTCAGCACCGAAGATACCAGCCTTAAGATTTATATCATCAGTTGTAAGTCCCATGCTCTTAAGCTTCTCACCAATGTAAGCAGCATAAGATGGTGTACAGCAGAGAATTGTTGAATTCAGATCTCTCATGAACTGAATCTGTCTCTCTGTATTTCCTGAAGACATAGGAATTGTAAGACATCCAACCTTATGAGATCCACCATGTAATCCAGGACCACCTGTGAAAAGACCATATCCATAACATACCTGAACTACATCCTTCTTGGTTCCTCCTGCAGCAACGATTGCTCTTGCTACGCAATCCTCCCATAGATCCAGGTCATGCTGTGTATAAAATGCAACGACTCTTCTTCCAGTTGTTCCACTTGTAGACTGTATACGAACGCAATCCTTCAGTGGTCTTGAAAGAAGTCCATATGGATAAGCCTCTCTAAGATCGTTCTTTGTAAGGAATGGAAGCTTACTGATATCATCCATGGATTTAATATCATCAGGTGTCACACCCTTCTCATCCATAAGATTTCTGTAATACTCATTGTTATCATAGACATATTTTACCTGCTTTAAAAACTTCTCTTCCTGAAGAGCCTTTAATTTTTCAACAGGCATTGTTTCAATTTCTTCCTGATAATAAATCTTTTTTGGCATTAAAAGTTCACCTCCAAATAAAACTGGCAGCTGTGCATAACACACAGCCACCAGTTATTTTACCTTTTTTTTTAGTGAAAATCAATTATCAACTTACTTTTATAACTTTCCCATTCTTGATGGTGTATGTCTTACCATTCTTCTTGTATGTACCACTATAGTCAAGCTGAACCTTGCCAGACTTTACATACCACTGTGCTTTTTCTCCATTAACAGTTCCTGTTACTATGCCGGTTACTGTTTTGTCAATACTACCATTCTTGAATCTCATCCAGGAGCTACCAACCTTACCGAAGCCTGTGTAATCAAGTATAGCCTTACCCTTATTGATGTAATACCATTTCTTAGTTCCGTTGATATTTACATTAAGCGTTCCTGTATAAGACTTATCAATTTTGCCATCTTTATACTGCATCCATGACGATCCGACAAGTGCAAAACCGTTATAATTCGGATATGCCTTACCGGCCTTAACTACATACCAGCCGCCCTTGCCATCGATAGTTCCCCAGAAGGATCCATAGTGGTCCGCGTTGATAGACTTATCTACTTTGCCATTGGAGAAGTACATCCATGAAGAGCCAACCTTAGCAAAGTCTTTGAATTCGAAATTCACCTTGCCATCCTTCACATAGTACCAAGCCTTTACTCCATCAACAGTGCCACTAGCCGGGCCTGTAAAATCGTTATCTACTCTACCATTTTTAAAATAATACCAAAAATTATCTCCATCATAATACTCAATATGTATAAAATCATTTAAAGATGTATCAATACATGCATCATATGATTTATCTTGATCATAAGTTGCGCTTTCCTCACATTTTCTATAACATAATTCATTCTTTCCCTCGTAATTAGTTCTTATTGGTCCTTCATATAAAAATGTGCTATAACCCTTATCGATATCATAATTCTTTCCTTCCACTACATCCGCCAGCTTATTATCATTTAATATGCAAAGATACGATATATTAGTATTTAAACATGCCAGTTTTTCTAGATTCGGATCATTTTCAACTTCCAAATAATATAGCTCACTTAGATTACTACAGTTCAAAGACTTAAGATTAGAATTGTAACTGCAAAAAGCCTCCTTAAGTTTTGTATTATTGCTCAAATCTAATTCGGAAATATTACAATCAGTGCAATATAAATATACTAGTTTAGTATTCTTACTCAGATTAAGCGATTCAAATATACAACCAGCACAGTCCAGATCAACAAGATTCCCATTATTAGATAGATCAAGACCACTCAGCCAAATATTATTACCACAGTATAAAGTCTGTAATGCTTTATTATTACTAACATTCAATGATTTCAATTGGTTACTACCACACCACAGATTTTTTAGATTTTTATTATTAGAAACATTCAAAGATATTAATTGATTACTTTCACACTGAAGTATTTCTAACAATTTATTATCGCTAACATCTAGAATTTTTATTTGATTTCCAGAACAATATAAATACTTAAGATTATAAAAATATCCAATTCCGCTCAGTGATTTTATCTCTCTTTCGTTGACAGAAATAACTTCAACCGGTTCAATTTCATCATCAGATAAAGAACCATCTTTATCTGAGTCAAATTGTGTCACATAATCCCTAAAATTATCATCCGGAAAATGATCATCATCTATAGTTACATTCTCTAAAGTTCTTTGGGATATTTTAAAACTATAATAAGCGTAGAACCACGTAGCATCTGCATTCGCACATATATAATATGTACCGGCTTCTTTAATATGACATCTGATCAAACCATCGGACATTGGAGCGGTTTCAATATAATTATCATCAGAATCCTTTACATAAACATGAAAATAATTCTCCGCAGATTTTTCTGACACGCTATCACTTTCAATTATTGTTGTCGAAATGTCTATAATAGATTCCTCATCAACACTGAATTCATAATAATCATCAAAATCAGTTTTATCATCACTATCAAATGAACAATCATAAAGCAGTCCAGTATAAGATGTATCCAGAATAATTTCATTTGCACTTCCTATGGAGTTATCATCAACCCCTGGGAAAGAAACAGCAAAAACATCCAAATCAGGCCAGGTGTCTGGATCACTGTTATATAATTCCTCTTCAGCTTCTTCGATTTCAATCGCTTCTGTATCCGCATCAGTCTGCGTAGATACCTCAACTTCCTCTTCACCCTCATCAGCATATACACTTGCCACCGGTGCACCTGCTGTCATACCACATACAAGCATTCCGGTAATAAATGTACTCAACATTTTTTTTGCAATTTTTTTCATATGTAGCCCTCCTCGTAAAGTTTTTTTGCAATGGTCAACTCGTAAGATCTCAGTTTTCGATAACCCATAATATGATTTTATCATCGCATTTTTGAATCGGTCAATAGCCATATAGGATAAGGAGTTTCAGCTTTTTTGCCACAATAGTTGGCAAAGAGCAGACTATTGTAATTAATACTCAAAGAACCGTATTGATTTACTGCCAAACTGTATTATATAATTTAATTGGTATACTTACAGATTCAGAAAGGAAGGCTTTTGAACAAGAATCAATCTGTAAATCAAAATGACATCATCCCCTGGGAACAACAAACCATATCCAATGATTTCATGTTTTGTAAAATCATGTCAGATCCGATGCTTTGCAGGGATACTCTAAGGAGAATTCTTCCGGAGTTAAATATTGAAAAAGTACAAGACGTTGTTGCTCAGAAGGATATGAAACTCTATTATCAGAACAAGGGCGTTAGGCTAGA
>JAEEGL016218095.1_pt1 | contig 22340 bp, 22 predicted proteins | sample 9134231 | NCBI WGS metagenome assembly JAEEGL01 (sample SAMN16246548, study PRJNA631951) | gut metagenome | biome: gut microbiome; feature: rumen; material: fiber-attached | host: Bos | place: Iran: Karaj | collected 2018-10 | reverse complement strand
TTGGCTCCACATTCCTTTTCCCATGCAGGCTCCATGTTTCGGATATCCCTCAACACGTGAGCGTGGGTCTTTCCTGTCACCGCAGCAATGTCCAGTGAGGTCATCCGCTGCTCTTGCAATGTCAATTCGTTCATATACATTTTTTTTAGTTAATAAAATGTTCGAGTATTAAAAACTGCCGTGCTTCGCAGCAGGGCAGGTTGTGTGGCTCACTCGCCACTAAATAAATAAGGTATGGAAACAACAATAACCAAAAACTTAAAATTAATTTTTACTTTTTCCCATAATTGTAATTCTTTAAATTAATAAATAATGTGATGTATAATTTTACCTGTATTAGGATTTGCTAAATAAGTCAAAGAGCACCGTCCCGAACCCGTTTCCGTTCGTTGACAATGCAAAATTAGGCATAAATTATATAGGAAAAAGGTTTATCTGGCAGAATCAAAAAGGCCGTAAACTACTATAAACCATTATAAACTTTTATCAACCAAAACCGTAAACTTTTGGCTTTAGAAACCTCACTTTGGGACACAAAAAAAGGAGAGCCTAATAGACTCTCCTGCACCAGTTCTGACGCGACTTCGGGTATAGCCCTGCGTCCTTCAGTATTTCCCAAAGCACCCCTTTCCGGCTGTTCCCGTAGTTGGATATTCGCTGGTCTTTAACCCACATATTCACAAGGTCGGTGATGTTATTGGGCTTCATTCCCGTAATCTCCTTCAGGAAGAGCCGCGCGTCATCCTCGTTGTTGTAGAAGATGGGTTTAAGCTTTTCCAGGACTTCCGCTTCATTCATGGGCTTTGTGTATTCACCGTTTCCCGTCAGCAGCTTTCTCTCCTCTTTGATATTGTCAGTCTGCTCTTTCTGCTGTTGAGCCTGCCCAGCCTGCCCATAGGCATACTCACGATAGATGGCCTCATCACCCTCCATTCGGATTTCCCTATGATCATCAGGCGTGGCGTTAGCCGCCCTGTGCTCTATATACTGGGCATTCCTGCCAGTCATTGTAATCTTACGTCCCATATCGTAACCTTATTCGTTTGGATTTTTGTTTTCTTCGTATGTGGCATGCTCACCTGTCATGGTCACATCACGATTGGAGATTCTTTTGGACTCCTTCAAACCATAAGCCTCGTTTAAATTGGTAACCAACACATTGGGAGCAGCAGCCTTCCTCAATGCCAATTCCCTGGCAAACTGCTCCTGTTGGAACTCTTTCCTGGCTTCAGCAATGTTGCTTCGCATTTCCTTTGCAGCCTCGGCCCATCCTTCCACGATGGAACAATACTTGTTCATCTGCTCGAAAAAAGCATCCGCTTTATCTACACCATCCGTCTCAATGGCATAATTGATGATGTCAACCACTACTTCATGAGTGATTTTCAGCTTGCCGCGTGGGGACTTTGGTTTGAAGGTGTTGTTGGTCATCTTGCTGGAGATTTGCTGGGTTATTAAAAATGATAATAGCCGTGGAGGCCTGTTGCAGGGCGGAATTAGCCACTACTGGGGCTGAGTCTGCCGCTTGGCGTAGAAGGCCTCGATCTCCGATGATGACCGTATCAGGAATCGCCGCCAAGGGACTGCCTGCCGTCGTCGAAACACGTCGGATAGCAGTCAAGGGTGTCAGCCCGCAACAGGTAGCGGTCTTGTGGGCAGACACGGAATTGCGCTTTGCAGTGATTCCAGTCATGATATATGTTTATTGATTTCTGCTGCAAAGGTACTAATATTATTTCATCCGGCAAGCATCTTCCTCAAGTTTTTTTGAAAAAATTCCCTGACCTTCCAAGAGGCCAGGGCAACATTTTTCGCAGATTGCACAAAACAGCAAAAGTGTGAAATTTTAAGCTGCTCATAGTAAACTTTATAGCTCCTGTCATTTTTTCTTCATAAAAGGGTGTTTTCTATAAATAATAATGTACCTTTGCATCGAGATGAAGAAATACAGATTATCTATTGTCGTCTTGTTGCTGCTGACTGTAATCGTCATTTGTAGTACAAAGTGCATATCCCGCCATAGTATTACAACTGATAAACAGACCTCATTGCTACAACCGTTGACAGACATAGATATACCTCTGCCCCTATCCAATACGTCTGAGCAGATACTCTATAGAAAAGGTTATGTTGTTTCTTATAATAAAGATACGAAGATTCCCAATTGGGTAGCGTGGCATCTAACGGCAGAACATACGACGGGCCCTTATCGTCGTCCAGGTAATGCATGGCACGAGGATTTGCAAGTACCTGCACCGCGAACCATTCCTTCTGATTATCGAGATTGTCGTTGGACGCGTGGCCACATGTGTCCTGCAGGAGACAACAAATGGGACAAAGATGCCATGTACGAAACATTCCTGCTTACTAACTGTTGCCCTCAGGATGGAAATCTGAATAGTGGCGACTGGAACCAGATAGAAATGGCCTGTCGTCGTTGGGCAGAGCGATTTGGCGATATCTACATTGTATGTGGTCCCATACTTTTCCGTCAAGAACATGAAACCATCGGCGCAAACAAGGTTGTTGTTCCAGAAGCATTCTTTAAGGTTGTGCTATGTCTGAATGGTAAGCCCAAGGGTATAGGCTTTATTCGTAAGAATACTGATTCATCCAGAAGAAACGACCTTTATATCAATACTATCAGCGAGGTCGAGCGCATAACGGGTATTACATTCTTTCCAACGCTTACAGAAGATGTTGCTAATGCTGTCAAGTCGCAAGCCGACCTAAAGGACTGGGATCAAGATCTTTTTAGACGGAGATAAACGACATGACATTCAGCACGAACGAGCAGTCGAAACCTTGAAAAATCAGTTTCTTTGCATTTGCGCCATCCTGTTGCACACCCATTCCATCCTGATATGGATTCAAACCAATAATCTTCTTATATGGAATTTTGACACTTCGTTCTGATGAATGGAATATAAGGTGCTTGTTGGTGATGTATAAAGAACCTATGCCTGCATTGTCCATGTAGCTATGCTCGACTGGATGGCCCTTGAAACCACCTGTTCGATAGTTCACACCTTTTACTATCCTGAAAGTAAAACCACTATGGCTACCTACCATTTCCCGCTTTACCTTCTCTTGCCACATCGTCACTCCATCATAGCTCCAAAACACCACCTCATCTTTTCCTAATAAGATAGGAGCATAGACATTTACCTGTGGCACAATTCCCTGTTGTAGCTGTTTAAGGATTTTTGCTTGTCCTATCTTGCAAAGTCCAGTTCCTTGTCCTTGTGCTGGCAAGTGCGCTGCCGACAGTCCAAATACATTCATGTACTCATCTATCTTCTGCTGTTCATCATCAGTCAGCATGCCATCTTTCATATAGTTGTCTGCTGCCTGATTCAACATATAGAGATAAGTATCCAGTTTCTTTTGGTTTTGAAGAGGCATCACGCCCATTATCTGCTGGCAAATTTGCAAGACCCGTTGCAGAGGTTTCTGTCCAGTAAAGTACTCAGCCAGGAAGCCACGTACCATCTTCTGGCACAGCTTATCCAGTGAACCATTCACGTTAATACTTTGGTAAGACACACCAATATTATGTAGAAAGTCCTTTATGAGATCTAACTGATGTGAGTGAAAAGGCCAACGACTTTGCTCCGTATATTCATCAATGCATTTAGCTGACGATATGGCTATATCAGGATCTTCCACATAGTTCTCTTTTCTAACCTGAGCAATAATTGAATTTAAGTCACTCACCTTAATAGAATCCATAAAATACCTGCGTATCCCATTCTCAAGAGATGTTATCCCTTGATTGTGTTTTTCCTCGCACTCCTTATGCACGTGCGAGAAAAAGCCTGCATCTTCGCCACAATACTTACACTGTCCCATACCTCATTCCTCTTCTTCAGGATTCAATTCATTATATTCATCAATCCATTCTTTTAACTTACGCTGTAGTAAGTCTTTGTCTGGCAAATATAGAGAATACTCTGCTGCATAGATATTAGCATCCTTAGGCAACGTCAGTTCCACTAGTGCATCGTTCTTTTCCTTGCATAACAGAATGCCAATGGTTGGATTCTCATGGGGCAGACGCACATAGCGGTCGTAGTAGTTGACGTACATCTGCATCTGTCCCAAATCCTGATGCGTCAGTTTGTCTATCTTCAAGTCAATCAGGACGAACGATTGAAGATAACGATTATATAGCACCAAGTCAACATAGAAATTCTCTTCATCAAATGTAAACCGTTTCTGACGTGCTTCGAAAAGGAATCCCTTTCCTAATTCAAGGAGAAACTGCTGCATCTTACTGATGATGGCATTCTCTAATTTGCTCTCAGAATATGCAGAGTCGGGCTTTAACCCTAGGAACTCTAATGTCAGAGGGTCTTTAATGATGTCCGAAGGCTTTTCGATGGTCTGTCCTTCACGAGCCAATCGCATCACCTCATCCTTATTACGACTTAATGCCAGTCGCTCATAAAGGCTGCTGCCTACCTGCCGACTCAGAGCGCTCACTGTCCATTGCTGTTGAGCTGCCTCTATCTCGTAAAAACTGCGAGCATCTATGTTCTCAATGCGCATCAATACCAAATAGTGCGACCATGTCAAGGTAAAACGAGGTAATTGAATTGTGGCAACGGCATTGCTCCAATTCGTATCTTTCTCATTTTCAGTCAAATTATAAATATTATCCAATTGTGGCAATGGCGTTGCCACAATTTCAGCATTGTTATATGCCATATAAAATTTACGGCATCTTATTAACGTGTCATAGCTCCAATCTTTACCATATCGTTCTATCAGCTTGACAGAAAGATTCCTCAATATCCGTTGACCATATGCAGCACGTTCCCCCTGCTGTTCATCTTCAAAGATATAACGACCTACCTCGAAGCGAGTTTTTACCTCGGTAACATTTACTGTATTGACGACATGTCGTCTCGCCTGCTCTATCAGCGTCGAAATACGCTCAAACAGCTGGTCAACCCTTGCTAAATCTTTTATCTCTTGTTTCATATTCATCTACAAAGTTACACTTTATTTTTGATTCTACCTAAACTTCTAAACCTTTTTATAAATATGTAGGGAAAAAGCAGAAATGTTTTATTCATGGATAAACTATTTTAGTTATAATATAGTTCACCATCGCTTCGGGAGTTAAATAAGGATTTAAACAACATCCTTTATCGTCTATGACATTCAATCTGCGCAAAACTCCATAAATATCATTCGAGAGCTCTTTTCCCTCTTTTAAAGAAGACAATTCTCTGTTTATAACTTCTACACTGATATATTTGAATTTATAAAGTGTCCTTATTATCACTTCCAAATATTTACGTTCTAATGATTTTCCACTTGATAAAGGAATGTTCAAAATCCGCTTCTGAATAATATAGTCCCGATATAGTTTACGTAAGGCTTCTTCTGAGTCTATTGTCATGTCGTAATCATCAGAATTAACATTAAAAAAATAAACTCCCATTCCTTTTAAAAATCTAAACAATTGAAAAGCTTCATTCGATTCCATCCTAAGCTTATTCTGAAAGACATCAAAATCCATATGTGCATGATATGGAACATTTTCAAATAGTATAGGATATAAACTCATTATGTAATCTTCAGAATAAGATAAATCATTACCCATTATCTGCGTATGAATAGTAGGATTATCTCTTGTATCAATTGTACCATGACAATGCACTTTGTTTGTAACATTACAAAAAGTGCTTAATATTTCATTTCTAGGAGCTGTTGTCGTACTTAGATTTAGCCCTTTTAATATGCAAATTATGACATTATCAATAACTTCTTTTCTAAAGCCATAATTATTATAAACTTCATTCTCTATCTGACTGGTTATTATCGTTAATTCACTATCTGAAGGGTTCCCTAAGAAACGATTTAAATAACCACCATTAACCAATGCTGTTAAGACTGTCTTTCCTGCGGGGTTATCTCTAAACGAATAATAATCAGCTAATGCATTCAAGAATCTCTTTTCGGTAATAATATCCTTACCGAATAGATCCACAATTGTTTTTATTGCATCATGCAGTTCCATAAAAATCTTTTATCTTATATTCTGCTTACAATACTCCTCAATTCCATTTCCCTAATGATGCCAAAAACTTATTTAAACTATACTCATCATGAATTAGGACTTCACGAGGTTTTGATCCAATAGCAGCGCCAACTACACCTGCTTTTTCAAGCTGGTTCATCAATCCACAAGCTCGATTGTAACCAATAGCAAATTTTCTCTGTACAAGAGATGTTGAGCCACTTTGAGAATCTACGACCAAACGTGCTGCTTCTTCAAAAAGTGGATCCAAGTGGGCCATATCTACATGATTTTTCGTTGTATTATCTTCAACTATATAGGGAGGCAATCCATAAACCATATTATACCCCTGCTGATTCCCTATAAAATCATTAACTCTATCTATCTCTTCTGTATCCATGAAGGCACACTTAGAATTTTCCAAAATGATGCCGTTAGTGTAAATCATTTCACCGGGTCGTTGTAGTTTCTCTGCTCCTCCAATACCAAGAATGTTTCTTGATTCATTAACAGATGTCACTCTAAAAGCAACACGCGATGAGATATTAGCCTTAATACCTGAAGAGATAACAGTACCAACTGGGCGTTGGACAGAGATAATTAAGTGAATACCTACTGATCTTCCCATCCTTGAAATGTTTTCTAAGGGAGCTCCTATAACTTTCCCATAATCGGTTGAAATAACATCGTATTCATCAATTATTACCACAATATATGGCATATAGTGATGACGTTGGGAAGGGTTCAGTTTTCGTAGGCAGAATTTTCTATTATAGTCTTTTATGTTCCTTACTCCAGCATCCTTAAATAGTTCCAATCGATTCTCCATCAATCTTAATAGTGAAAGGATTACTTCTGACATTCTACCCATATCCGTCACAACAGGATTATAATTTAATAGGCCTGCCAGAAAATAGTATCTTAGAGGATTATATAAAGAGAACTCTATCTTTTTGGGGTCAATAAGTACCAGCTTCATTTCCGCTGGATGCTTTTTATACAGAAGTGAAGTAATAATAGTGTTGAAGAATACAGAAACGCCCATACCACTGGCACCAGAAACCATCAAGTGAGGGGCCTCAGCCAAATCAAACATCAGTATCTCTCCATTTTCTTTCTTTCCGACGGCACATGGCAGCTCCATTGTTGTATTCTGAAACTCGTTGGATTCGAATACACTTTTCAATGATATTATCTCTGGCTCAGAAACATAATCTTCTAACAAATCCAATGTCGGATATTGATAGTTGGGTAAGTCATCCTTTGGATTGTAAGGTCCAATAGGCACAGGTGTGGGTGACGGAATGGGAGGTGGAATATTTGCAGGTTGCTGGTTATTCTGCTGTGGTGGGAAGTTTTTTGGCTGAATCTGAGAATCAGTAAATTGAGGCTGTGGAGCCTCTTCTTTCTCGCTGTATTGTGGAATCTTTGAGCTAAATTTCAGTCCATAACCAATACTTTGCACAAGATATGCAACGATTTCTTCCTTTGCTCCAAATACATTTGAATATTTTGCAGCTAAATTCTTTGAGTCCAAGCACCAATTAGTCGATTGAATTATTTTCTCAATATAACCGTTTGCCTGCATATTTATAAGAATATGCTTAGCTGCAGGGATATCTTTGAACACTTGAAAATCATTCAAGATATTTAAAAGACTGCGTTCATTCAAATAGTCTGCACCCCATTTGTTTACCACATAGCGAAATGCCTCAGGAAGATTCTGAGGGGCAGGAAAGATTTCCGCTGGCTCCGGATCTTTAAAAGAGACTATCCCTTCGACTATTTCATCATTTTGCTCTTCTTTTTTTGAGCCAAACCATTTTGAAAATATATTCATTGTTGATTATCTGACGTTTTTTCTTTTCTACTTCTTAACTCATCCATATAGCCTGCAGTAATAATACCAGAAGGCAAAGCAATAATGGCGATACCAACCATAGAGGATATAATGCTAATGACTCGACCCGTATCTGATATAGGATAAAGATCACCATAGCCTACTGTTGTCAACGTACATGATGCCCAATAAAAGGCATCAAAGAAATCATCAAACAGGACTTTTCCTGTAAGCGGATCAACCTGTTCCTCTGCATTGAACATAATAAGAGCTGTAATAAATATGTAGAATAATGCAAGGGATAAAACTGTCAACAACACTTTACTTTGCTTACGTATAACGGACATAATGATTTCTAATGGCTCAAAATACCTGATAATCTTAAAGATTCTCAAAATCTTTAATAATCGTGATACACGGAAAAGTTTGAACGTAGGGCCAAGCAGATTGAAGATAGGTAGGATTGACAGCAAGTCAATAACGGCCATTGGAGTAAATGGATAAATCAGAAAAGCAGCCATCCTATTCTTCTTGGATTTAAAATCTGCTGTGCACCAACGAAGGATATAATCCACAATAAAGCAGATTCCTGAAATTAGGTCAAAATACCAAAAAATCTTGTATTGTGTTCTGAACATAAGAGGAAGTATGCCCATAACAATTGCAACCAGCATCACGATGTCATAAACGCGAGATGCATAAGTTTCCTTATTTCTTGGTTCTACAAGTCTGTATATTTCTTTGCGTAGTTGCATAGTTTTAGGATTTACATCTGCAAAGATAAGAAAAAAATAGATAACAAGAAAAAAATCTACAAAAAAGTTATTGTGTCTTTTTAGGACTTTTATTGTTGTTGTTCAGATATGATTCAAGAACAAACTATTTGTTGTGCTGCCAACAGTACACAGAACCTCTTGATGCGGTTCTTGTACATCTGTATCCAGCTCTTGTAATAGCTTGACATCTCCCACTACTTATATTACCTTGCTTTACAGTTTTTTTTCTATGCCTTTGATTTTCACTAGTGTTAATATTGTTTGTATTTGTGATTTCTCTTTTGTGTTTTTTCCCATGCTGACGGATATGACATCTTGCTCGATATTTATTGTCAATACTACTAGCTATTATATAACAGTCTCTATCTTTATCTAAACTATTCTTCATTATATGAACTATTATACTAGAATCGAGGGGAGTGAATCTTACCCAACTATTTGCATTTGACGGTTCAATTTTAAGTGAATAAGGAATGGTGTTCTTAATATAGATACGACGTGAAATAGAATCTGAATCAAGAGACAACCCGTCAGTAACAAAATAAATCGGGTTATTATATTTACCTGCTAATCTTCTACTATTATCTTCTTTGATTCTGAAAGTATCTTTAAATTTTTTATCTTTACTATATGCAATTATATTACATTCCCTTACACTTCCACGTTCGCGTTTTGCAACATCAATTATAAGAACATCGTCAGATAAACTCCATTTAACCCATTTATCTGCATAAGAAGGCTCTATCCTAACTAAGTATGGAATATTATGATTTATCTTAACCGAAAATTGACACGAATCATTATTAACAACAACTTCGGAAGAAGCGAAACGAATAAATGGCTTCCCCTGAATTTTCTTTTGACTGTAGCCTATACCAAGCCCAAACATCAAATACAAAAACATTGTAACATAATATCTCATAGTTTTATTGATTTTAAACCATTATACAATTTCTGGGATGTTGCAAACAGTCCACAACATTTTTCTTTCATAACACACTCGTCACAGATATCCAGATATTTGGTTTTCCAATCTGAGATACTTTGCGCTGCGAAATGATGGTATTCTTGTGGAAGCAGGCAAAGAGGAATATTGAAGATGGATGACGGAATGGTCCACTCATCTAAATATGAAATGGCTTTGCACAATTGAGGGACATAGTCGATTGGCTCAATCCAAATATGTTTGGCATTCTTTGTGGCATAGCCAGTATCCTCCATCGCCATCCATGCTGTCCAGGCGACAAAATAGAGATTCTTAAAGATATACTCTGCCATTTGAGGGAGTCGCTGGTAATTCATTTTGTTAATGACAATGCGCAATTCCACAGGGATCCCCTCGTCTGCGAGATTATACAATCCAAGCATGGTTTCGTTGAAGGATCCTTTAGCTCCAGCTATCTTATCATGATCACTTGCGTAATCAGAATGAAGTGGAACACCTACAAACACTTTATCTCCACCAGCATCCTTCAACTGATGGACAAGATTTTTATCCTTGAATGAACGGCCATTACTCAATATCTGGATTTCTGTCTCTGGTAATTCTTCTCGTGCTATTCTAACCAGCTCGAGAAATTGATCTCCTGCCAATGTAGGTTCGCCACCTGTAATGCAAACTACCTTTGTTTCTTTAGGGGCAGACTTAATAAGAGCCTTGTTTCTCTTGAAATAATAATCGAAGTCATCTCTTTTCTTAGGAGGCTGGCAACACATGACGCAATGATTGTTACATTGGTCTGTAACAAACAAAACGTTGCTATTCGAATCTATTTCAAACTTCTCTTTCATCTTAACCAACTTCTGAATATAGGCAATACTTCTTCTCCCCTCTCAATTATCAACGAGATTAAATACTCAATGATGGCCTTGTTTTTCTTGCATACAAAAGAGGAAGGTCGGAATCCATACATATCTCCCTGAGTAGAATGGTTACGAACAGGGTCTGCACCACAATAGGCTTTTACGGGACAGTCTGAACAGCCTGCCAGAGCTTCGTTAGCCCATATCTTACCCATCTTTCGAACTTTCTCACCATAGACTATATCCTCGTACCTGTCTGATATTTTACCTAAACGGAAGGTATAATCACCATTTTCAGCCAGCATTCTAGACTCATCAGAGGCATACACATAACCATCATAGTTATAGATGAGAACAGAATTAACAGTACCTGCAGGTGACTGCAAATCCACAAACCCTGTAGTATATGGTGTCAGCATCTTGCGCAAAATAATCGTGGCATAATCTTCCCTGAAAAACGTGCCTTGCTTGTTTATATCAAGGATATAATTGAGGGAGGTCTTGTAAAAATCTACAAAACGATTGTTATATAACTCCCAATTATCGTTATCTGTAGCCAGACCATAGGGATTAAGGGCACGAAGGAAAATGTCAGTAAATCCATCCTGCACGTACTCATCTACAATTTCTTTAGGATAATCTAATGCCAATTCTGATGTAGTCATTAAAGCAGAAACGTATTCATGCCCTAAGACTTCTCGCGCCTTTTGAATACCAGCCATAGTCTTTTCATAACTATCTTCACGTCCTCTATTCTTGTTGTGGATAAAGGCTGGCCCATCTAATGACGTTGAAATTAATACCTGGTATTGTTTGCACAAGTCCAACAATTCGTCAGTCAGATGTCTGCAATTGGTACATAGTACATAAGACAGTTTCCTTTTTTCTGTCTGGTTTATCTCCACTGCTTTTTCTATTCCAAATCTAATTAGTCCAGGTTCCAAACTAGGCTCACCGCCCTGAAATTCCATAGTAAGGCTTGGTGAGGGCGAACGAAACATCAGTTTTACAGAAGTTTCCATCATCTCATTAGTTATAGAACAATGGGCACTCCCTTCTTCTCTGCTGGATGCCTGACAATAGACACAATTCTGATTACATCTTAGCGTCAGGACAAATATATGCAGGGCAGCCCTGTCATCAAGGAAACTCTTTTTCAATCTCAGTCTGGAGGCATAGATATCAAGAAGCGATGGCAGTAATTCTTCTGATATAAAGGAATGGGCAACAAGAGTCTTGTATAATTCTTCGTCTTCAAGTGTGTGGTCAACTATTTTCTGCGCTGTTCCTATTGGGGTAATCAGCATATCACCCAGTTCGTTTACCAAGACTTCCTTCCCTGATAATCTGGTAAAGTTAAATGGCAACAACGCATATTTCTTCATTCCGTGATTTCTTCTTCTGTCAGGTCGTCAAAATCTCCAAAGGCCTTTGCATACAGGATAGTCTTTATGTCCTTTGTCTCATTCTCTATCACCTCACGCAGTTTGTAATCATTCAGCCTTTGATAGAATTCTTTTTCAAGACTTGGATCAACTGAAACATTCTCTATGCAGACAATCTCTTTGTCGCCATCAATATTTCGAAGAATTGTATATTGCCCAGAAAGCCAATATACTACTTTAGAAACACAATTATCAGAATATATACGTCTGTCTATTTGTATCGTCATTTCTTGAATTTCTTTAATTTGGCGATTGTCGGCGAATCAGGAATGCCTGTTACTTCCAGCTTATTATATGCTTGGAAAACTTTTAACGCTGTGACTATTTCGTCATTATAAACGGCATGTCCAGACTTGTATTCCATCTTTGATGGGTCAGGGGTATAACCTGCTGCCGTCAGCAACTCTACCAAGAGTGTAACATCATAGCCATAGATGCCATTTTTCAGCTCACGGAACCCCAATTCAACTGTTGTCTTTGTATTGTCCCATGATTTCAGAGCATTAATAGTGACATAGTCGGCTGTGCCCATAACACTTAGATTGGCATCTTTCTGAAAGTGTTTAATTGCTGCTGCGACATTTGTGTCATATAATGCATATCCTGCCTTCTTCTTGATAAGATTCTCCTTCAGATATAAATTACTAACCAAGTAACTCGTCAACTTATCAACGTCACTTCCATATATACCCGTCTTTAGGATTCTGTCACCTAATGAATAGTCGCCTGGCGTCTTGGCAGCGGGCTGTGGTGCAGAATAAAGTCCTGTGGCGCGCGGCGTCGAGCTTGTCGATGACGAACGTGGTGAGGAGTATGAACTGCTTGAACTTGAATAGTGCGAGGAATGAGAACTGTGGCTGCGATACCCAGAACTATGGCTGCGATGAGAGCTGTGGCTTCGATGAGAGTAATGGTCATTCACCATCGTCATCCTACCAGTGGGACTGACCTTCACAACATTCTTCATCACTTTGCGTTTGATAGCACCCACCTCATCTGCATCATCCTCATTCAAATCTGTTTCTGGGAGAAACGGATTCTGAGCCTTGGCTTGACTATGGAATAAAGACAAAGCTGAAGTCAGCAACAAGGACTTTATAATCTTCTTGGTAATCTTATTCATCGTTCTTTTTCTTTATGAAGTTTAACCAGTAGTCATCTGGCGATAGTTCCAGCAGGTCTTCCAGCACTTTCTTGCCGTTCTCATTGAGCCGGCCGTTATTTGCTGATATGATGGTGATTAGGGACAATTGGCCGTTCTTGACTTTCTCATCTATAACTTTTTGTAAATCGTCCAGTTTCTCTCTTACAGCAGCTTTCTCTTTGTCATTTAGATCCAACAACAGTTCTGATTGTAACGACTGACTAGCAATCCTTAGATTGGTATTACCTCCTTCTTTAATAAGGTGATCTGCCAAAGAGTTCATCTTATGCAGGGCATTAGTCTTATAGGTGCTTTCATTTAAAGCATTATAATCTCTGTATGCAGTTGCGTAACTTGAAAATGCATTGGCGTATTCACTATTAGTAAGGTATGTGTCACCATCATGAATACATGTTTCGAAATGTTCCCTGTCGTCGGCTGCACTCATATATAAAGCTCCATATCCTCCACCGATGACAAGCGGTATAGCTAATGCAATAAGAGCATATTTTCGGATGTTATTCTTCTGTGAGGAGTTGTCGGAGGGTATGATAACCTCTCTTTTTTCTGCTGGTGGTGCTTGTGGAATCGGAGTTCTCTTCAAGCAGGGTACATCAGTGTACCACCCTATTCCATATCCAATGGAGAAGAATATGTATTGTGTCAAAACTTCCTTGAGCCCATAACTTGATGATAATTCCTGGGCAAACGTTTTGATTTTGATATCATGATTGTCTCCATTTTGGTCAACAGTTAGCATTTTCTCACCATAACCAGCTCTCAATATGACCCTAAGCGTGTTGTTTACAGCGGGTGTTTCGTCCAAAGAAACAGTGTCGCTAATGATGTTCACCAAACGGACATCACCAATAATCTTCTTGCCATATAGATTCACAACATCCTTGATGGCATAGGGTAGTGTTTTCAAGACTTTCTGTTTCTTGGCCATATTCTATTGTTTGGTGAATATAGTGGATAACTGCTGCATCAGCATATCGTACTTATACAGTAGCTTAATACGATTTTCATTGGCACGCTCGATATCCTTTTGGGCATAGTCGAAGTCAATACGTGTTTTCTCATCTGATACGGACGTGATGCCGGCAATCTTTGATTCCAACATCTCAATGCGCTCATCAATCTTATGGATGTTGTCTGTGACCATGTCTATCTGATACTGGATGAATTCTGAAATATGGGCTTGCAGTACACCTATATTATATATAAAGGCGATAGACATATCATCTTTGCTGCCAATCTTGCTGAGCTGGGGCAGGTCTGACTCAATAGACTGGATGGTAGCGTCGCGTCCTTCTGTCACCAACATCTTCACCACCTGGATATAGAAATTCACCAGGTTGGCATCCTCGCCAAACGAATCGTCCATACCATCAGAGCCTAAAAAAACAGCCATGGGGAAACATCCGTCGCCCTCGTAGCAATAACGGAACTCATTAATGGCATTGGAATCGCAAAGGGAGGTAGTCTTGTTCAGGAAACAACGTTCATCCCATGGGATAGGCTCATGCCAAAAGGGCTGCTGCTGGAACGAGATGCATTTCCCATCGCCCAGATGGAAGGCAAACCAGTAGTCTGGAGTCTGCACATACACCATTAAGGTGCAACCATAAAGCTTTTCAAAAGTCTCGCTGCTGTTCAGTTCATCAAGATACTTCTGGGCCACGTGCTCCTGCTCCCATTCACTCATAGGAGTATGGGCTGCATGGATGGCTATTCTGTTGTTCCATTGGTAGATAATCGATGAAAACAACTGACGAAAGGCCTTGTCAACAGGAGTCTGTTTCTTTAGGACTTCTTCAGAGGTGATGGCTTCCACAGCTGTATATGGCTGGCCAACAAAAAGACTCTTGTCAATAGAGGAGGTGAAAGTCTTGACGCTGTCGAATATCACTTCAACAGCCATTTTTGCTCCAACATCACTACGGAAGTAGCGCTCCCCACCATGGCCGTCGCACACGATGGCTATAGCCAGCCCATCTTCATAGACTGCACTAAAGGAGGCATCCTGACAAGGCTTGTTGTCGGCCTTGTGGCTTTCTCCCTGACAAGAGAAATTATAGCACTCTACCATTTATCCCCAATCGTCGATGTACTGGCTACTGTCAACTGTTGAAGTAGAGGCGGCAGCTTCTGCGCCATCGATATTCTGAGTGGCATCTTGCACGTCCTTGATGACTTGCTCCTGCTTGGTGGTTTCACCAGCCGTACTGCTCTTACTGCCAATCTGAGACGAGGTGACAGCCACAATGCGGATAATCTGCTTGAGGGCATCGATGTTGTGAACGGTAATGACTGCCTCTGAGGAACCTGTAAAGTCTTTCAGTACGTCCTTATCAGCGTCTTCGCCAATGGCAATGGCAATCTTGATGGCCGACTTAAACCAGTTGTTAGCCTGCAGCTTGGATAATCCACTATAATAGTCATCAGTAGGACCACCATCGGAAAGCAGAATAATGGCGGGTGCAAAGGAACCGCTGGCAGACTGCATGAAGCCTCCATTACGAGAAAGTTTGGCTGCCAACTCTGCACAGGCTCCGCCAAGTGAGGTGAGGCCACCTGCAGTAACATCCTGCCAGATAAAGTCACTTGCGGCCTTCGGCTCGTCGTACAGCCAGTTTACACCACTGGAAAACTCCAGAGCTGCCACTTTGATTTCTGCATCAGGATTGGTTTCCGAAATATCGTTAAGAATAGGAAGCACATTGACCACGGCGTCATTTACTGCACCAATCTTGTTACCTTCCATACTGCCTGATGTGTCAATCAGGAAAAACAGTGTCATCGTTCTGCGAGGAACACTTACGGTTTCATCTAAAAGTCCCATGTATTTAAAGTTTTAAGTTGTTATTACGCTATGATTTCACCCTTGGCACCTACGGCTCCCTTGATGCTGGAGCCAAAAGATATCTTCAGGCCGTTGAGGATGGGCAGAAAGTCGCCTGGAGCCACCACTTTTACCTTGCCGCTGGGCGTATCTACGTGCCATTTGTCCTCAGAAAGGTTACGGATGACCAGCAGGTTCTTGTCTGTGGGGAAGTAATCGACTTCCGCATCTGGTATGTTGTCGTTGTCTATGTATAGCTTGGTGCCTGCAGTCAGAATCTGGGTACGCGTACCAAGTTTCATCTGCTTGCTAATGTCGATATCCTTGCCACAGTTGATGCACTTCAGGTTGTTGTCATTGGTGTCGATGAAGGTCTCTTCGTGACAGTGGGGACATACCACTAGTTCGTCGCGAACCTTGGCAATAACACGTTCCCACTCCTGCTCAATCATTCGTTTGTTAGGATTGCGGAGTTTTTCTTCGCTGAACTGATCTATAAAGGTCTGTTTCAGCAAAGAGGGGAACAAGGGCCAGCGCTTGATGACATTCTGATGGACACCACGCACAGGCAGGTTTGACTTGTCATCGGGGTTATATACGAACAAGGCCTTGCTGCCATAGAATTCCTTTTCGAACTTCTCTGTCATACAAGGACATGCTACCACCTTTGCACCCTCAAAGGGATGGTTGGCAAAGAACAGCATGAAGAGGATTACTGACAGGGAGAAGCGGTCGCTATACTTGTCAGGCACTCCTCCTGCCACAATCTCTGGTGCCATATAGCGAGCCTTGCCCATGATGCCAGATTTCTCGCCCTGTGGCATCACATTGTCGTTGTCGCAGATGAGCACGTCGCCGTCTGTAGGACGAATGAAGAAGTTGCCGTCATTCAGATCCTGATAACTGTAACCAAAACGATGAAGCATCATAAAGCCGTTGCAAATCTTCATGGCAGCAGCCATCATAGCATTGAACGACTTGAAGTTCTTACGTGCCAGCAGGTAGTTGCCAAACTCGAAGTAGTCATTGGGGCGCAGCTTCATGATGTAGCCGTAGCTGCCTCTCTCTTTCTTAGTCAGGTATTCCGGCCAGATAAAGGCATCTGATGGAGCGCCAGCCGTGATATTGTGCTCCAGGTTCTTATAGAACTTGTTGTCTGGTGGATTCAGATACCACTTCAATGCCATCTGCTGTCCGCCAACCTCAACAAGATAGACAATACCTTGTCCGCCTCGTCCGAGTTCTTTGATGACAGTTGCCTGACTGCCTATTGTCAAATTTACTTTGGTACCTCGTTGTAATTCCATTGTCGGTTAGTTTTGTAATAGTTTCGCAAAAGTACAAAATAATTTACTATGCACCAAACTTTTTCCCATTTTTTTGACATTTGCATATTTTGTTCCGATTATTCTCTCATCACTGCTGAGAGTATTGGCCAGTTCTTTATTGGTTATATAAGGGCTCTCTCATCGGTCAGTCGAATGATTTTCTCCATAGTTTTCTCCGTAGTTACAGGGTTATCTTCCAAATCAGTCCACTATTGGGGCTTTCTTTTTATGACAGCAAGGGACCGACATTAGGTGGCGAGGATGGAGGTTATAAAGTTATAACTTATAACTCCTGACATTTACATTCTTTTTTTTGATTTCAGTTATGTCAGATGTCAGTTTCCTCAGGAGGGGTGGCGTTTGTTAAGAAAAGGGAAGAAAGAGTATCTACTTTATATATAATATATATATTATATATAAAGTAGAGGTTGAAAGGAGAGAGTTACAGGGCTCGCCAAGAAAACTGACATCTGACATAACTGAAAGAGCAGCGCAGAAGGGCGGAAATTTACATATTTTTACAATTGATTGCTTGGATATGTGACGAATATTTCGTACCTTTGTAGTGTCAAAAAAAGAAAGAAAACAAGGCCCCGCCGCCTCGCGGCAACGAAGGTCGGAGCAAAGACATCCGGAGGTCGGAGCAAAGACGTTCGAAGGCGGAGGCTAAGAAAAATGAAAGAATGAAAAAATGAAAGAATGAAAAAATGAAAGAATGAAAAAATGAAAGAATGAAAAAATGAAAAATGAAAAATGAAAAAATGAAAAAATGAAAAGTTGGCTACCGCCAAACTCCTAACTACAAACTACTAACTTTTTAATCTTATCTACTATGAGTACTGTGAATTCTATTGAAGTGCGCGTGAATCTGCGCAAGAACAACAACGAGAAGTCTGACCAGTTCGGACGCTACTACCCTTCTATTGACCGTCGCCGTACGCTGAGCCTGCGCGGACTGTCCAAGCACATCAGCGACCACGGAAGCATCTACACCCGAGACGTCGTCGAGGGCGTGCTGACCAAGCTCACCCAGTGCATCCCTGAGCTGCTCTCCCAGGGCATCCCCGTGAAGCTCGACGGACTGGGTACCTTCTACCCCACCATCGAGGCCGTGAATGGCGGCATCGAGAGCATCGAGGCTGCCAAGGAAGTCAGCGCCGCATCGGTTGTCGAGGGCGTACACGTACGCTTCACCCCTGAGAACGCCGAGCTGGACCGCATCACCTCCAAGGCCTTCAAGGAGCGCTGCTCCCTGGTCTGGGGCGACGAGATCGAGATCACCGGCTACAAGGACGCCCAGAAGAAGTACGGTCCCATCTACCGCAAGACCCCGATCAGCAACCCGACCGTGGAGCCGGAGCCAGAACCCTAGGAATAATTAAAGCCCCTGCTCATGAAAGCGGGGGCTTATTTTTGCTGAGGGCAAGAAGTAGTTTTTTACAACATATACCGGCAGTCAACAACCGGTTTCCCAGTTTCCTGTCTCACATTCTTGAATTCAGGCCATGCGGTGGCAATGACCAGCGAATCGGCCTTTTCCAACAGTTCGCTGTAAGATGTCGTATAGTCCATCGACAAGTCATAGTAGCGCTTGAACTCGCTGATGGCTACGGGGTCATATCCGCAGATGTGCTGATAGCCCTTTTCCAGCAATACACGGATAATCTTGGCGCTGGGCGTATCGCGGACATCATCGCTACCAGGCTTGAACGACAGTCCAAGGATGCCGATGGTCTGGTTTTTATCGTTGCCTATGGCACGTATGATTTTCTGCGCAATGAACTCAGGCATCTGGTCGTTGGTGGAAATGACGTTCTTCAGGATCTGGGCGTCGAAGCCTGCCGTCCTTGCCACAGCATAGAGGGCATTGGTATCCTTGGGCAGGCAGTAGCCGCCATAGCCACAGCCAGGATAGCAGTAGGACGCCATTGTTGCCCCACCCCAACGCTTGTCCATGTGCAGGATGTGGAATGCTTCTGCCACATCAATATCGCCGATGGTGTCGGCTACCACACTCATCTCGTTGCTGTAGCTGATGAGGGTAGCCAGCAGGGTGTTGGAGAGGTATTTGATGAATTCTCCCGTATTCAGCGATACGCAGCAGACGGGTTCCTTGACGCTGGCATAGACCTTCTTGAGCACCTGGGCAGAACGGTCATCGCTCACGCCCAGCACGATGCGGTCGGCATTCATGAAGTCGTCCCAGCAGTGACCTTCACGCAGGAACTCCGGGTTGTTGGCCACTCCCAGGTCTTCCCCTACCTTCAGTCCCTTTTCCTCCAGATAGGGGATGATTTTGCTTGACGTGGTGGAGGGAGGTATGGTGCTTTTGACCACCAGCACCTGATATTTGTCAGACGGTCTGACAGCAAGCGTCTGGTCAATGGCCGAGAACAGGTAAGCCAGGTCGGCCTGTCCGTTCTTTCCGTAGGGGGTGCCTACGCAGAAGTAGATGCAGTCGCTGTCCTTGACGGCTTGTGCCAAAGCGTCCGTGCCAATGGGGAAGAAGCGCTTGTTGAGGTGACGGACCAAAGCCTCATCGAGTCCTGGTTCCAGGAACGGCAGCTTGCCACCGCTAATGGTTGCCAGACGCTCTGCATTGATTTCCACGCCATACACCGTATGGCCATATTCCGAGAAGCCCAGACTGGTGGTCAGTCCTACGAAGCCCAAACCAAAAACCGTGATTACCATTTGTACTCGCCCTCCTCGCTTTCTTTCAGATACTGCAGGAAGCGGGCAACACCCTCTTCCACGTGAATGGTGGGATTATATCCTAACAGCCGGCGTGCCTTGTCAATCTTCGGACAGCGGCGCTGCGGGTTGTTGGTCAGGTATTCCTTATCCTCGCTCACGGCATACTTCACCTGTCCTGTATAGCCGAAGATGTCCTTGCCGGCCTTGACATAGATTTCTGCCAGTTGGGCAATGGTGATTTCCGGCTTTTCAATGCCAATGTTGAAGAAGTCGTACGAGCCGTGCAGCAGAATCTTGAAGTAACCGCAAACAGAGTCGGCAATGTAACAGAAGGTACGTGTGGGAGTGCCGTTGGAGAGAATCTCAATGTCACGGTTCTGCATCACCGCCAGGGCGAAGTCGGCAGGTACACGCTTGTCGCCGATGCGCATACCAGGACCGTAGTTGTTGAACGGACGGGCTACGCCAATGGGCATACCGTATTTCTGGGCAAAGAGCATGCACATGGTCTCGCCGAAACGCTTCGACTCATCGTAGCAGGCACGGGGACCTGTAGCACAGACATTGCCGTTGTAGTCTTCAGAGGTGGGAACATGTTCAGGGTCAGGGTCGCCATACAGCTCACTCGACGAGAAGAACAGAAAGCCCCTGATGCTGCGGGTAGCATAGAAGTCGAGCAGGGAGCGCAGTCCCCAGATGTTCGCATCGAGCGTCTCAATGGGGTACTTGCGGTAGAACATGGGCGAGGCGATGCTGGCCATGTGGATGATGAAGTCGGCCTCTGCTGCCCCTTCAATGTCGGCTATGCTGTCCTTGATGATGTCAAACTTGCGGAGCGTCACACGGGGGTTCTCCTCCAGCTTCTTGATCCAGCCAGGCTGTCCCAGCATGAAATTGTCAAGTCCGATAATCTGCTTGATTTCGAGCTCTTCTGCCTTGGCGGCAAAGAACTGCATCATGTAATAGCCCAAGAATCCGGCACAGCCCGTAATGAGTACGGTAGAGTCCTTGAACTTGGCACGCTCCTCAGGCGTCAGGCCGTTCAGCGTGTGTTGAATGTCGTTACAAAGTATGTTCATCTTTTCAAAAAAATATCAATTATCAATTATACTTTTGTCCGTAAATCCCAGGGGGCGCAGTTGTCTTCCCACATCTTGTTCAGCTTTTCACGGTCACGAACGGTGTCCATGCACTGCCAGAATCCCTCGTGGCGGTAGGTCTTCAGCTGTCCTTCAGCAGCCAGCCGCTCCAAGGGTTCAGCCTCGAAGGTGGTCAGGTCGCCTTCAATATAGTCGAAGATCTTGGGACTCAGCACGAAGAAGCCGCCGTTGATCCAGCCTTGGTTCACCTGGGGCTTTTCCTTGAAGGAGCGGACAAAGTCCTCGTCATCAATCTGCAACTCGCCGAAGCGGGCCGTCGGATGAACAGCCGTCACCATGGCCAGGCAACCTGAAGCCTGATAGCGGTTGACCAGTTCCTGAATGTTGATGTCGCAAACCGCATCGCCATAGGTCATCATGAAATCCTCATCGCCTATGATGTGCTGCAAGCGTTTCACACGTCCGCCCGTCAGCGAGTTAGCACCCGTATCTACCAGCGTCACCCGCCAGTCACGCGTAAACTCGTTGATATACTGAACGTTGCCATTGCTCAGGTCAATGGTGAAATCATTGTTCAGCGCATAGTACTGCAGGAAATAGTTCTTGATGACCTCGCCCTTGTAGCCAAGCGCCACCACAAAGTCCTTGTAACCATAGTGGGCATAGTGGTTCATGATGTGCCAGAGAATGGGCTTGCCGCCAATCTCCACCATGGGCTTGGGAATGGTTTTTGTGTATTCTGAGAGCCGGGTGCCAAAACCACCCGCAAGAATAACTGTCTTCATAGGCTGTTGATAAGTTTACAAATGAGTGTTATGTCTTCTTCCGTCAGCTCAGGGTGCATCGGGATGGAAATGATACGCGAATAGGTTTCGTCAGTAACCGGCAGGTCGTAGTCGGCCTTGAAATACGAAAGATGGTGGTTGGGGGCATACTGTATGCCGTACTGTATGTCGTGTTCCTTGAGCAATTGCTCTAACTGGGCACGTTTTCCATTCAATACCTGTAAGGCAAAAATATGGGGAGTGATCTCGTTGGCGTAGTCCATAGGAGTGAGTCTGACGTTGGGATTGCCGCTCAACAGCTCCGTATAACGCTGGGCAATGGCCCTACGCCTGGGGGCAAACTCCTTCTCGAAACGCGACAGCTGCACCATGCCAATGGCAGCAAAGATGTTGCTCATGTGGTAACGGTAGCCTTGCTCGGTCACGTCAAACTGCCAGCTGCGCTCACCGGCATAGCGCTTCTCGGAATCTTTCTCCACACCCAGCAGACGGGCATCGCTCACTTTCTGTATCACCTCTTCGTCGGCAGTCAGTATGGCACCGCCT
>JAEEGL015840329.1_pt1 | contig 22341 bp, 25 predicted proteins | sample 9134231 | NCBI WGS metagenome assembly JAEEGL01 (sample SAMN16246548, study PRJNA631951) | gut metagenome | biome: gut microbiome; feature: rumen; material: fiber-attached | host: Bos | place: Iran: Karaj | collected 2018-10 | reverse complement strand
GCGCCGCCCGGAGGACCGTCAGAATCTCCTGCTCCTGGCCTCCGATTCCCCTTTACCTGACATGGGTAGTGGAGTACTTCGCCGGAAAATACCCATCGATGACTTTTTCGGCTAAGTTCTCGCCAATGACGATGATCACGTCCTGTCCCTCCGGGATGGGGTGGGTCTGCAGTTCTGTGGCTGTGGCATTGAGTTCCAGCCATTGTCCCTCACTGTTCCGGGCAAATCCTTTGACCCGCTGCACCGTTCCCACGTTCGGGTCCGCGAACAGCGCTTTGATCTGACCCTCAAGCTCCTCCAGCGAGTGATGGAGATTCATGAAAAACAGACTCTGAAAGCCGTTCTCATCCATGGAAAACTGCTTCTCAAAGGCCGTCTCCCGGTAACCGGAGGCGGCTGTTTTTTTCCAATCCTCCTCCGTATAGTCCGCCCAGGGGATGTTCATCACATTTTCCCCCAAAGCAAACCTGCGATCACAATGGATCTTCTCCAGCGCCCGGTTCAGATGGTCCACTGTCTGCCGAGCCCGCTCTTCCGGAACTTCTCCCGCATGGCTCAGAAGCACCGCTCCGGCGCAGGCACTCTGACTGGCCAGCAGATAATCCGCCTCCGCCGAAGGATCCTCCGGAAGATCCGCCCGAAGAATGGTAAGGATACTGCTGATCTCATACCGGTCACACAGCGGATCCTCGTGCAGGATATCGAAGAATTCATCCACATCAAAGATGCCGGAAGGCTCCACGATCACCCGGGTGTACCCCAGCATGGCCATGGTGATGAGTTTCGTCCGGAAGCGTCTCCGATGGCAGTCATAGTCGCAGCCTCCAGCCACCATCTCGATGCCCACACCCCGATCTTTCAGGTCCGCCAGCAGCATCATATCCACATTGATGGCGCCGTAATCGTTCTCCAGGATGCAGATCCGCTCCCCGCGGCTCAGGAGATATTCCGTATATTTTCTGATAAACGTGGTTTTACCGGCTCCAAGGAAGCCGGTAACCAGATCGATCTTAACACTCATTTTGCTCTACATTCCTACAGGAACAGGTTGAATTCACAGATCTTCATGAAAATAGGATTGGTCAGGATCGCTTCCGTCCATTCATTACCCGTGATGTGCATGGTAATGAAGATGGTCTGGAAGATCCAGGTGATAAGCACCGCACTGACAGCGGAGAAAGCCAGTCCCAGCAGATGATCTGCCAGTCCCACCAGCTTCAGATCCCGGATCTTGGCGATGCTGCCAAACACCAGATTCAGCACGATCAGCGCCACGATAAAGGCCACAATCTTCACAAGTCCTCCGGCCACAGTAGCGATTCCGGTATCCACCGCGGAACCGATGACGGAAAGCACCTGTTCCGGAAGCGATTCAAAGAATCCCGCGCTGATCTTTTCGATGGCCATATGAAGCAACTTCTCAAAAATGGGCGCTACAAGGGGCTTCAGAATGGGCCCCAGGATCATCGTTGCAGGGATGGCAAGGATGGTGGCGAATACCGATGCAATGTGCTTGATCACACCGTTCTTCCACCCCAACAGCAGCATTCCCGCATAGATCAGGATCAGAATAATATTTACCATAATCTGAGTTGTCATTGTTTTCCTCCGAATTCTATATTTAGGACTCCCTGCCCATATCTTGTGGTTGCCTGTAGCTCTGAAAAAGAGTATATTGTTCTTAAGAAATCGAACATATTTTCGGAAACTTTGTTCGAGTTTTCAGGGAATTATTTCCGACAGGTTGTCATGTACAGTGATCTCACAGGATCCGGTATTCCGCAGGATTCCTGACGAATCACAAGGGAAGGATGGTGATCTTATGAATCCAACTTATCAAATCATCGCTGTGGATTTCGACGGCACCCTTTGCTACAGCAACTGGCCGGATCTCGGAGAGCCCAACCGCCCTCTGATCGATTATCTGAAACAGTGGAAAGCCCGGGGCAACAAACTGATCCTCTGGACCTGTCGTGCCGGTGAAGCTCTGGACAATGCCGTCCGGTGGTGCGGGGAGCAGGATCTCTCCTTTGATGCCATCAATGACAATCTTCCGGAGATCATCGAACTGTACGGCAACAACAGCCGTAAGATCAGCTGCGATTATTATATCGATGACCGCGCGCTCCTGCCGGATATCACCTGCGGCTGATGTGCCGGCAGCCCGCCGACACATTCAGTCCGGATTCATTCATCAGCAATCGTTTCCGTTGACAACTCCCGCCTTGGCATCCAGATAGTTCTGCAGGGTAGTCTCTGCGATAGCCTGCAGCGCCTCCATGGTGTAGAAGCCCTGGTGGGAAGTGATCATCACATTCGGGAAGTTCAAAAGTCTTGCCGTGACGGAGTTCAGCATGATCTCATCGGAGCGGTCTTCATAGACATTACCGGTCTCCTCCTCATACACATCCAATCCGACACCCAGGAACTTATTCCGGCGGATGCCCTCGATCAGGTCATCCGTGGATACCAGTGCGCCTCTGGAGGTATTGATGAGGATCACGTCATCCTTCATCTTGGAGATGGACTCCCGGTTGATCATGTGATAGGTATCATCCATCAGCGGGCAGTGGAGGGAGATGAGATCGCTGCGTGCCAGCAGCTCATCCATGGAAACATACTCCACGAAATCCTTCAGGGAAGCATTGGGATACATATCGTAAGCAATGACCTTCATGCCGAAGCCCTGGCAGATACGGCACATAGCCGCACCGATCTTACCGGTACCCACTATTCCTGCGGTCTTGCCATAGAGCAGGACGCCACGCAGATTGTTCAGGGTATAGTCGTTCTCACGAACCTTGTTGTAAGCCTTGTAGAGACGCCGGTTCACCGCAAGAGCCAGTGCCATTGCCAGCTCTGCGACTGACTCGGGAGAATAGCTGGGCACACGCTTTACGATGATCCCCAGTTCCTTTGCCTTTTCCGTGTCCACATTATTGAATCCGGCACAGCGCATCAGAACATATTTCACGCCCAGTCTGTGTAATACTTCCAGCGTTTCCGCTCCCACATCCGCACTGACAAATGCACAGATCCCATCATAACCCTTTGCCAGCTCGGCGGTTAAGGAATCCAGTTCCGGCTCAATGTAATCAACTTCGATGCCGGGGAACTTATCCATTACTGAACCAAAGGACTTCTTGTCGTAGGTCTTTGCTGCGTAAAACAGAATCTTGCTCATGGATACTCTCCTTTCACTCACCCCTTCCGGGGGTATTCGTCTGACAACATCTGACTTATATCTGTATTTTACCACATTTTGTAGAATTTTTATCCTTTTTTCTCAGAACTCCTTCCGCGTCATTACAACACTTCCATCAGGCCTTCCAGTCCGTTCTCCTGATAGACCTCTTTGTAGTAGGAGACTTCCTCCTTGATGATATCGTCGATGACCTGCATTCCCAGAAGTTCCACCGGTGCCTTGTCATCCGTCATGATCCGGTCTCCCGCTTCCCATGCCGCCATGGTCTCCGCCACCTTTCCCATGACAACCTTCAGATCCTCGTGGCTTTCCATCGCCACATTTCTCTCGAAGACCTCCAGTACATCCTCTGCGTTGGACGCATAGAGTACCCGGTTCGTGGAACGGGGCACCTCCACGGTATATACCTCATCAAACACCCGGCAGATGGTATCGGACAGATAATCCGTGATGCTACCCTCCTTCTGTCCCCGCATGTTCATGTTCACCACCATGACTCCGTCCGGATTCAGATGATCCCGCACCAGAGTAAAAAACTCCAGCGAAGACATCTGAAAGGGAATGGTGATGTCCTGATAAGCATCCACCATGATCACATCGTAGGTGCCCTCCACCGCGTTCAGATAAGCTCTTCCGTCATAAGTGACCACCGGGATCGATTCATCCAGATAGAAATACTCTCTGGCAAGCTTCGTGATGTCTTCGTCAATCTCCACACCTTCCACTCTGATCCCGTCAAAATAGCGGTTACACTGGGTGGCAAAGGTGCCGGTGCCCATGCCCAGGATCAGCACATCCAGAGACTCTTTCTCATGTACCCCCGCCATCATGGGTGCCGCCATGGCGTAATCGTAATACATCCCCGTCAGGGTATCGCTCTTCTCATAGACCGACTGGACACCGAAGAGCACATTTGTGGACAGATACACGGCTCTGTCATTCTCTTTCACCTGCAGGTAATTGTATATGGATTCTCCTTCGTAGGTCAGATTGTTTTCCCAGAAAGCAAAGCTGTCGGAATATCCTGTGATACAGGCGATGATGAAGATCACACTCCCCACTGCCACGCTGACAGGCTTCGTCCGGCCACTGACAAAGTACAGGATGGCGAGGATCAGCAGGATCCCCGCAAAGATCAGGAAGGTTACAGAAGTTCCCACCGCCGGGATGGTCACAAAGGTGGGGACAAAGGTTCCGATAATACTTCCGATGGTGTTGGATGCATTCAGCATTCCCACGGTCTTTCCGCTGTCCCCCAGATCTTCCACGGTGTACTTCACCAGAGAGGGTGTTACGGTTCCCAGCAAAAACAGAGGGAACACAAAGATGATCATGCAGGCGGCAAAGGCAGCCCACACGAGGAAGTTACTGTTTACGGAAAACACCATCACCAGGGAAATTCCAATGATAATGTACTTTCCCACCGCCGGGATCAATGCGATCCAGGCCGCCGCAATGATGATGCGGCGATACAGCCGGTCCGGATCCGGATTCTTATCCGCACTCCGTCCTCCGTATATATTTCCCAGCGCCATAGCGATCATGATGGTGCCGATGATGATGGTCCACACGATCTGGGAAGAACTGAAATAAGGAGCCAACAGTCTGCTGGCTCCCAGTTCCACCGCCATGACGGACATTCCTGCAAAAAACTCTGTCAGATACAGATAAACCTTGTTACTCAGGATCTTACGATTCGTCTTTTCCATATTCTTTCCGATCCGGCCGCTAACCGGAAAACCTTCCTCCGACCAGCTCCAGTCGCCGATCGGTTAGTTGTTTTACCGGTTCTTCATCATGGGTTGCGATCAACAGTGTCTTACCGGATTCTTTTAACTCCGCCAGAAAGCGGGTTGATTCTTCTCGTATCTTTTCATCGATCCCGGCGAAGGGCTCATCCAGGATCAGGACCTCCGGGTTCAGCGCCATGACTGCGGCTATAGCCACCCGTTTCTTCTGACCTCCGCTGAGATGATAAGGGGCCTTGTCCTCCAGTCCCGTGAGTCCAAAGAGTTCCATACAGTCCCGGGTCCGCTGCTCCACTTCCGCGTCCGGCAGTCCCATCTGCCGGGGGCCGAAAGCGATCTCGTCCCGCACCCGCCCGTTGAAGAGCATGATGTCCGGGTTCTGGAACAGATACCCGATACGCTTATGGAACAGTTTGGAATTGTGATTGTCCTTCAGATATTCCCGGGTGATAGGGGTACCGTCGAAGAGGTACTCACCCCTGTCCGGGAAAGCCAGTCCGTTCAGGATCCGGAACAGAGTCGTCTTCCCGGCTCCGTTTTCTCCCGCGATAAGGAGGCACTCCCCCGCCTCTGCTTTCAGGGTTAATCCCTGCAGCGTGGGTTCGTGCTCATCCGGATAGGTATATCGAATTTCATTCAGCTCGATCAGACTCATGTTTGTCCTCATCAAAGTCCTTGATAATCGTCCGTAAAACCGCGGCACCGCATGGCTTCGTACATCTCCGTGCTCATCTCCGTGCCCCGGATGAAGGTGATGCCCAACACACCTCCCACAGACTTGTACTTCCGGTCATTTTTCCCCACCGCCCGAAGCAGATAGGCTGTGAGCACATCGTGGATAAAGCGTCCCAGCAGCACAATGTACTTCAGTGTGATATCGATGGTGAAGATGAATACCCCGGGAATGTGCAGTTTGTGCAATGCTCCGGTGATGTGGTTCCACTGGGTGGTGTGACCGAAGATCCGCACCAGAGCCACCGTGACAAACACCTTCCAGACCACCCGCAGGTTATTGCGGATCCCATCCGGGTTCATGATCATGGCAGGCGCCAGCAGGATCAGCGCAATGCAGGCTGCCACCAGCGCACCCTTCAGGATCAGAGGGATATCCTCCGCCGGCCAGGTGCACAGATACACCAGAACTGCAGCCGTAAAAGCCATCAGGATCAATGCATTGTGACTCAGGGAGATCAGCAGGATGGACAGCACCAGCAATCCGAACTTCAACAGTGCCGGCAGTGCATGTTTTTTCTCATGCCCCTGCTGGAACACCAGCCGTCCAACCACCTGCCCCACAGAGCGCATGGTCCTGATAGCAAATGCGCCGCCCCCTTTGGGCGGCACATAGCTATCCGATTGTTTCATCCAATCAGGAATCATACTGTACTTTATTTCCTTTGAACAAAAGCGAAAACAGTTTAAAGATAATGACCAGAAGTGCAACCCCGATGATGGCGGACAGAATGTATGCCACCACTTCGTTCATGCCTTCCAGCGCGTAATCCGGCATCAGGACGTTCAGTTCGAAGCCGTTCTCCAGTCCGGCGGGAGTATATCCCAGTTCGGTTCCGTTCTGAACCACTTCGGCGATCTCGTCAGCACCCCACTCGCCCCATGCGGTACCGGTTGCCAGCAGTCCAAGAGGGGTTGCAGCCACCAGAACAGCTACCAGTACGAATACGGGCACATGAGACTTTGCAGGCTCGGCATCTGCATTCTTCATGTTCTCGAAGAGCAGATCCGGGGAAGTCTTGCGGACAAAAGCGAACACAGCAACTGTGAAGGCTGCTTCCACAAATCCTGCCACAGCCAGGTGAGGGATCATCATAGCAGGAATGGCAACACTCAGATCGTAAGGGCAGTACAGTGCATTTCCTGCTGCATCGGTAAAGAGCAGTGGCTGAATACCGAACTCGATCGCGGTGCAAAGTGCTGCCACATTGAGGCCCACATAGGATCCGATGGCTGCGGATACGTACTGGATCCAGGGCTTGTCGCCGTTCTTTGCGGACAGTGCCTTCACCAAAACCTTGTAAATGAAATATCCCAGATAGGGAAGTACGAATGCCATGTTAAAGCAGTTTGCTCCGAAGGCCAGGATTCCTCCGTCTCCAAAGATCACTGCCTGCAGCAGCAAGGCCACCGAGACACCGATGCAAGCCGCATTGGGTCCGAAGAGCAGTGCCAGCAGGGTTCCTCCTACTGCATGTCCGGTGGTGCCTCCCACCAGGGGAACGTTAAACATCATGGCAAGGAAAGAAAAGGCTGCGCCCACGCCTACGAGGGGGATCTTCTCCTTGGGAAGTTCGACCTTTACTTTCTTAACTGCATGTACCCAGACAGGTACCATTGCAGCCGTCATGACACCGCAGGTCACGGGTGCCAGATAATTCTCAGGAATATGCATATTTACCTCCTTTTTTCGCCGTTTCCGGCATTTCTCTCTCTCTGAAATTTTAACACAATTCAAACATCTGCTCAACAGAGCAAGTGTTTACGCCTGCTCCAGCTTCAGAGTCTTACAATCCAGCAGGCCCTCTCCGCTGTAGACCAGATACAGAGGATAAGTTCCGGGAGCCACTTCAAAGCTTCCGCTGGTCTCCTGCCAGGAATCGGAGGGACTGACAGGAATGGAACCTACTGCAGCACCCTTCTCCTCGGTACGGATCTCAAACTGTCCGGTTCCGGTACCCCGGGTCAGCAGAGTCACAGTGACTTTTCCTGTAAAGTTGAAATACTTGTAGCCCATGAGGGTGTGATCGCCGATTTTTCCCACGAACTGCTCTCCGCCGCCGCTGGTAACTCTGGGTTCGTCCGTCTCATCCTTCTGGTTGCAGCCATGAGTCATGTTGCCGTTGGTCAGGTTGCAGCAGATCACAGCGGGATACTCTCTCTTTCCGGACAGGGGACCGCCGTTTAAACCGCAGCTGGTGACTTCCACCTGGGGGATGCTTCCGTCTGCCAGAACCTCGATGCGCTCCGCGCAAGCCTGACGGCTGTAGTCTCCCGCATGGGTCAGACGATGGTAGAACACATACCACTGGTCACCGATCTTCTCGATGGAACCGTGGTTGGTGCCGGTACGGTTCAGGCGTTCCTCCGGCTTTCTGCCCTTATAGCCCACATCGCCGTTGGAGACGATGGAGCCCCCGAAGACAAAATCCCGGTCCGGATACTTGGAAGTGGCATATGCCAGCTCGTGGTTGCCCACGGTAGAATAAACGAAATAATAAGTGTCGCCGATCTTGCGGATGGAGCTTCCCTCGAAGAAGGGATGATCCTTATAGGCTTCCCCGCGAATGGTGGTGTCCACGCGCACCGGCTCCGCCTTGGCGGTCAGCATATCATTCTCCAGCTCCACATGGTAGGAACCGATGATGTTGCCCTTCAGAGCTGCCACCTGCTCCGGAGTCCGGCCGATGTTCTCCGCCACTGCTGCATAATAAGCATTCCGATCCTCGATATTGTCCAGCCAGGGAAGCGTGGTTCCGAAATAGAGACGGATGGTGCCGTTGTCATTGATCACTGCGGGATCAAAGTTGGCGTACTTCAGCATCGGCGTCCCGTCCGGATTCTTTACGATTCCGTAGTACTCGAATTTTCCGTCAGGTGTGTCACAAACCGCCACGCTGACAGGATTAGAATAACCGCCCTTTCCAAAGGCTCCGGAGAGGCAGTAGTACAGATAATATCTGCCGTCGTTGCCCCGGACGCAATCCGGTGCATACATGTAGTTCATCTTCTCACTGTAGAGAGGATCCTGCTTCGCGGAATAGTTGGACTCGATGGCGGTCCAGTCAGACAGATCGTCCACCGGCGCGGACCATACCTGATAGTCCAGCATGCAGAAGGTCTCGCCGTTCTCCTTGTCATGGCTTCCGTAAAGGTAGACGCGGTCCCCGAAGACATGGGGCTCCCCGTCCGGGATGTAGACGTTCTTGGGCAAGATCGGATTGGTTGCTTCCTGTTTCATTGTTGTTTCCCCCTCTAGAGTTTTGCGTGGATTCAGCGATCACACGGTAATCCTTCCCGGTGATTCAGAGATTCGGATAAGTGCTATATATCAGTTCTTACACTGATATCACATACCAGAATATTATAGACCAGATTAACATAGAAAAAAAGAACTCACCGGTCAGTCGGTGAGTTCTTCCATGGCTTTGGCAAAGAGTTCCAGGTAGGATTCTTCTTCCTGTTTGACCAGGGCGCGAAGGGAGGCGGAATTCTCTATGGGAGTGGCATCCAAAAAGCGAAGTTTGCTCAAAGCAAGCTCTGTTTTGATGGCCACCTGGGTGTACTCGGGACCGAGGAGGAGGAGTCTCAGAGCTTCCTCTTCCGTCAAAAATCCGGAGCTGATAAAGCCAAAGGTGTTATAGAGGGTATCATTGGCGATGGGGCCCATCACCAGATCGGCGGATGAGCCGTCCTTCCGGTTGCGATTGTCGCACAGATAGCGGAACCAGTCTCCGTTCCGGGTCAGGCGAAGGATGTCCAGGCCCTCGGTGTCCAGGTCATAGCGGTTTAAATACCCTCCGGACAAAGCCCAGCGCTGGGCAAACTCCCGGTCCGGGGTGAGGTAAAATCCTTTGCCGAAATCCGCGTTGAGTCTTCCATGATCCAGGTCGGGACGGTCGATGACAGACCCGCCGGTATGGTAGAGGATCATCTTGGCCACCTCCCCTCTGGTGCAGTAAGCCTCCTACAGACTCTTGAAGAAGTTACATTCATCATCATTGCAGCGCTGTCCCCAGGGATTGCGGACATCGCAATGAAAAACATGCCACAGGGGCGTCTCCTTGTCACTGTAGAAACGGAAAAGGAAGGGCACATTGGCTTCCGTCAGCGCTTTGGCCATCAGGCCCGCCTGGGGTTTCAGGAAGTCATGGGAAGAGGTCATCAGGAAGGTGGGAGGATAGTTTCCCGTCACATGCTTTAACACATTGAGAAGGTCATACTCCTCGGGCGTTCCCTTTCCCGGCAGATAATCCGCCATCAAAGACGGGCGATTCAGATCGGAGGAAGTCTCCGCTTCCATACAGAACACGCCGCAATTCAGGGCCACACCCCGAAGCTTTGCTCCCTCCGGAGCCTTGAAGGCAAACTTCTTCGCATAGTCAGGATCCGTCAGGAAGGCGCTGTAAAGCCCCAGTCCGTTTCCACCGGCAGAGTCTCCCACACCGAAGATCCGGTCCGTATCCAGGCCGTACTCCTCCGCATGGTCCAGGACCCAGGTCATCACCAGGTTCATATCTTCGAGAGGCGCCGGAAACTTGAATTCCGGAGCCAGCCGGTAGGTGAAGTTCACTACCGCAAAGCCCCTCTGTGCGAGGCTCATGCAATAGAACTGGTAAATCTCCTTGTTCCCGTAGACCCAGCCGCCTCCATGGAAGCTGATGATCACCGGGAGTTTCTCCCCTTGGGCAGCCTTAGGCCGGTACACATCCATCACCTGCCACTCCGGGTCTGCCCCGTAGCGGATATCATCAAACCGTTCCACATCCTCCGGAGTGGTCAGCCCCGCATCCCGCTTGGCATCACTGGCCCCAAAATCCCTCCGGATCTTTTCACTCATCTCTGACATAGTCCAATCTCCCTTATCCTGATACTGTTTGATGCCTCTGCTCTCCCCATTGAGCTCCTGAAGTTCCATCGCCGGCACGCTCCGCTACCGCCGGCTCACGGAATCTACAGATCGCTCAATTTGAGATTGATACACACTTTCATATTGCATCAATCACAGCCTAATCGTTGATACAGTATTCATTATAGTCGAACCCTTTATAGGATAGAACCCTTCATTTTATTTTATGGTACAATATTTTCACAACGTATAGGAGGCAGCATATGAACAATAGAGCAGCACTTCTTTTGATGATAGTAGCTTGTGGCATCCTGACCGGATGTGGCAATGCTGATAACCAAGGCTCGGTAGAGCCCCCGGTGGCAACAGAAGAGCCCACCGTGGTGGAAGCTCCTGAGGAGGTTCCTGTCGTGGAGGAGCCCCCTGCGGAAGAGGTTCCCCCCACCCCTCTGACGGCGGCCGGAACCGAAGCCGACCTGGAGATCCTGGCAGCCCTGGCGGAGCGAGACCCCGGCGAGAACATCGTCTTCAGCCCAATTTCCCTGAACACCGCCATGGCAACCTACCGATCCCTCCTGGATGACCAGGCCGCCATAGGTGCTCTGGACAGCTACTTTGGCGAGAAAGACTACCTGACCTACCACTACCCGGATGAGACCACCTACCGGTCTGTCAACGTCATCTGGGCCGATACCGGGAAAGAAGCCCTGAACTTTGATACCGCCCCGGAGGGACTCACCATCAAATGGGTGGACATGTCCGATCCCGCCTCCACCAAGGAAAAAAACGACTTCGTCAGCCAGGCCACAGACGGCTTTCTCCAGTCCACACCCGTTGTCTTCAATGACCGCACTGTCATGGACATTATGAATGTCCTCTACTTCCATGATACCTGGAACCGAGGAGACCTGGACCTCTTCTATGACCGCCTGGAATTCACCAATGCCGACGGCTCCAAGACCAGTCTGCCCTACATGATCGGGAGAGAATATGATGGGTCCTGCTATTATGACGGCAGTGTCAGCACTGCCATGGGGCTGAATTATGAAAACGGCATGGCCTTCTGGGCCATTCTCCCGGATGAAGATACCTTCGATTATGAAGGACTGGCTTCCGACATCAGCGGCTACCTGAACGGTGAAAATGCCGTCTGGGAAAGCGAGTCGGGCGCGGAACTGAACGTCTACTTCGAGATGCCGGAGTTTGAGATCGAGTACAACACCGCCTTTGAGGGCACCGACATCCCGGGCCTCATCAGCTTCCCCATTTCGGAGACCATCTGCCCCTATGAAACGGCAAATGCCATCAACCAGATTGCCAAGATCAAAGTGGACAAAGAAGGAACCACTGCAGCCGCTGTGACGGAAATCACATTGGAAGCGACTGCCCTCATGGAGCCGAAACCTGTGGAAGATTATTATTTCATCTGCGACAGGCCTTTTCTCTATCTGATCTTTGACCGGGAAAATGACGATATCGCCTTCCTAGGCGTGGTCAACAAACTCGACTAAAAAACGGGCAGCCCGGGCTGCCCGCTTTTTCAAACTTTATTCTTCGCTGACGCTGAGGAGTTCGATCCGGAAGTTCAGTTCCTTTCCGGCCATCTCATGGTTGGCATCAAAGGTGATGGTGGTATCCGTTTTGGCTGCTACGGTGACGGGAATCGGACGACCGTACATGTCCTGAAGGTAGACCTTCTGGCCGGTGGTCAGTTCCTCCGCTCCGGGGATCTCTGCCAGATCCATGGTCACGATGGCCTCGGGATCTGCCTCGCCGTAAGCCTCCTCCGGCATCAGATGGATGTCGATGATGCTGCCCACTTCCTGGTTGGCCACAGCCTTGTCGAAGCCCCGGATCATCATCCCGGCGCCGCAGACGAAGGTCAAAGGCTTTTCCCGGTCGTAGGAAGAATCGAATTTGGTGCCGTCGTTAAAAGTGCCGGTATAGTGGACCTTGCAGGTCTTTCCCACATTCTTCCCCTCAAAGGCGGGCTGAGGACGACAGCCATGGCATCCTCCGCATCCGCCGGCGCCGCAGCCACCTGCTTCTTCGGACTCACCCTCTTCCTCATGGCAGCCGTGTCCGCAATGACCGTCTTCTTCGTGGCTGCCGCAGGAGTGTCCTTCGCCATGATGATCACAGTTCACGCCGGTGTTGACCAGCTCTCCCTTGAGGTAGGAAGCCACTGCCTCATCCGCATTCCCTTCCGCTCCGGCGCAAAGCTCAATGCCTGCCTCGTCCAGGGCTGCCTGAGCACCGCTTCCGATGCCCCCGCAGATGACCACCCGGATTCCCTGCTCCGCAAGGAATACAGCCAGAGCTTCATGTCCGCTTCCTTCCGTAGAGATCACTTCCGAAGACAGGATCTCCTGATTCTCTATCTCATATACTTTAAATTCTTCTGTATGTCCAAAGTGCTGGAATACTTCTCCGTTTTTATGTGCGACTGCAATTTTCATGTTCCGAAACCTCCCAAAGATCTGATACAGTTCATTGCTCCATTTTATGTTACGGCTCCCGTAGAGGCAAGCAGATTTTTGAAATCGGAATTTCCCGGGTAGCCTAGGCTGCCCGTTCCATATCCTGAACGTGAAAAGAGAGGGACATTTCGTCCCCCTCTTTTGCTATGAGTTCATCAATTGTGGTACCGAAGATCTGGCTCATGATGAGCAGGTTATCAACGGTGGGAAGGCACTTGCCGTTCTGCCATTTGTAGTAGGCCTGAGGGGAAATGTTTCCCATCAAACCGACAAGTTCTTCCACGGTCAGCCCACTGGCTTCCCGCATCCGGCGGATGCGATTTCCGGTGGCGACCATATCGATGGTAGGATAGATCATCATCTGGATCATGAATTTGCCTCCTTCATGAAAATGTGCCGACTCTCAACATCAGTTTCACAACATATTCCCGGGGAAATCTCCCTCCTCGGCACCTCTGCCTCTAAGGAATATGGGCGGAACGGTCATACCGTTTCACCAGGCCTATTCAAAATGTCGGATAAATATTATATATCAGATTCTTACAAAAATGCAATCATTATTTTTACTTTTTATGCTGCAGCACAAAATCCCTGCTTCGGAAGCAGGCTTTCCGGCTGTCTTCCTTTACAAAGCCGTGCATTGCCATATTGAACACCACCAGCTGGGCATCCTTGTAAACCTTCTCCGCCTTCAGGGAGTAATTCACCGGCACCACTTCATCCCGGTTTCCGTGCAGGATCAGGACCGGACCGGTATAGCCCTTCATCACCGCTTTGATATCGATCTCGGCCGCATCCCGATTAAAATCCGGGCTAAGCTTCAGTCCGAAGACCGTGTCACACTCCGACGCCGGAAGTTCCAACCGTTTCCGGGAATCATCCGGGATCACAAAGGCAGGATACCAGAGAATCAGACCCTTCAGCCGGTCCTTCAGTTCCGCCGCTGCCATAGCGCTCACCAGACCGCCCTGGCTCTCTCCCAGGAGGAACACATTCTCTTTATCTACTTTCTCCCATACGGAAGCCTGCTCAAACACAGTAAGCAGATCTTCCAGCTCCGATCCCACAGTCATTTCCGTCATGGAACCGTCACTGGTGCTTCTCAGACCGCCGCCGCAGAAGTCAAAAAACAGGCAGCCGATCCCTGCATCCGCGAACACCTTCCCATGATGTTCCAGATCGGCATAGCACCCGTTAAATCCGTGTGAAAAAATAACAAGGGGATACTTCGTAGCCCCTTCCGGCTCGAACAGTTTTCCCCGAATGACCTGTCCGTTGGCCTTATGAAATTCCACTGACATACCTTGTACCTCCCAGCCATTTCAGTTTACTACAAAGCCGGGAGGCTCACAAGGAATTCATTTATGCAGACAGCTTCCGGATCATTCTTCTTGCTTCATCAAAATAGATACATCTGGCGGGTTCCGTCACATCCTCCACATCCAACTGGTCGCAGATCCGCACCAGCATGGCCACTCCCGGGCAGGTGAGCCCGTTCACGTACTGGGTGATGCATGCCGGAGAGACTTCCAATCTGTCCGCCAGCGCGCTTTGGCTCATGGATTCCTCCCGGAGCCGTTCCTTCAGCCATTTCCCAAAATTAGACTGCATCCCGTTTCCTCCGTTAACTTGCATTTTCCAAAGGTTCTCTCTCCAGAGACTCCTCCAGTTTTCGTCCTTCCTCCTCCCGAAGGACGGTGAAGAATTCGTATTCTCCGCCGCCCTTGATCAAGACTGCCTTATCCTCGGAGGCAGTTCCTCCAAGGAGCAGTGCCCGCAGGACTTCTTCGTGTACCATGGATTCCCACAGTCGCACACCGAAGGGGCTGTTCATCTGTGCCCGGAGCTCTGCCTTGAACCCTTCTCCCAGGAAAACCTCCCGGCGGAAGAACTGCTTCTGGCGAGTCCGGATCTGCTCCAGGATCCGTTCCAGAGCCTCCTGATTCAGGGGCTCGTAATTGATAACGGGGCCAAAGCGGCCGATGAGTTCCGGGCAGGCGCCCATCTCCAGGATCTCCGCCCGGGTGACGGGAGAAAAGTGCTTCTCGGTTTCGGACTCCTGCTTTGCGCCGAAGCCCAGTTCCCTCGGAGCATCCTTTCGGGCATCCCGTACCGCCTGAAAGGAACCGCAGCCGATGAACATGACATTCTCCGTGTCGATTCCGTCCTGCTCCATCCCCTCCACCATGCAGAGGAGCTGGTTCTGGACCGCCAGGTTGACGTTCTCGCCCCGATTGCTGTACTCGGGCATCAGCTTCTTGTCAAACTCGTCCATGAAGATGATCCCCGCTCCGTCGATGCGGCTGTGCTTCAGGGGCTCCAGGATCGTGATGGGATCCTTTCCCCGGAAGCCGGTGGAGGTGACGTTGGCAAGGTCAGCCCGGTGGATCACCAGTCCGGGAACCCTGGAGCGGAAATAATCCTTCAGTGCCCGGTAGGTTTCGGTCTTGCCGCATCCGGAGGGAGCAGTCAGTATAACATTGCATTTGGCGGGCCGCTCATGAGCGATGTTCTGAATGTAGAGGTATACCTCCATTAGCAGGACCCGGAGTTCCCTCTGGCCCACAACCCGCTTCTCGATCTCGGAAGCGAAGGTTTCGAAATCCGTCTCCTCCGCCCATTCGCAAAGGAGAGCCTCGGGGTTTCTGCGGCGCAGCATTTCCCGGCGGCGTTCTCTCGCCCGCCGGAGATGCTCCTCCTCCAGGTCCTCCTCGGTGGGTTCCTCGTCGGAGGTGTCCTCGTCGGAGGGGTCTTCGCCTGCGTCTTTGAGGGCATTTAAGAAGTCCTCGTGCGTAATCACCTCAGTGATCTCATCTGTATTCTCTTTTTCAGGAGCCATTGTAACCTCCTTGTCAGTATTCTTCATTATGAACTCCTTTCCCGTATTCGGTGATATTACTATACGACCTGCCGGCAGGAAGGAAAATCAACCTGTAGTTTAACTGCTGCTTAAATCCTCTCCCCCTTTTCATCTGACCTTAATATTTTGTTGCAAATTGGTGTTTTTAATAGTGTCACATCCGTAGTATCCTTCAACACAGATCAAATGATAAAAGGAGGCAATACCAATGAGTAATGCAAGCCCCATACCCGCAAATGCATCCCTTCGTCAGGCAGATAAAGTAAAATGGATCACCGTGACCGGCCTTTTCCTTGCGATGACCATCATCATTTCAAGTTCCATTTTCAGTATCCCCGTTCCCGGCGGACATCTCTATCTCTGTGATGTCATCATCGCCACCGCAGCCCTGCTTTTGGATCCCGTAGCAGCATTTGCCGTGGGCGGTATCGGCTCCTTCCTGGGAGACCTGCTCTTCTACCCGGCTCCCATGTTCGTATCCCTGGTGACCCACGGACTTCAGGCTGTGGTCATCTCCCTCATCGCACACTCCACCTTTGCAAGAGGAAGCGAGAAGAAGCACTTCATCGCAGCCCTGGTGGGAACCCTCATCGGCGCCGTGATCATGGTGGTGGGATACACCCTGGGAAAAATTTATGTTTACAGTACCTTCGAATATGCTATGCTGAAGTTGCCTTATGAGATCGCACAGGGTCTGCTGGGCGTCATCGGATCCCTGCTCCTGTACTTCAAGGCCGGCATCGGCAAGCTCTTTAAGCGGATCTATTCGTAAGGCAATCTTACAATAGAGGTGTTACGTATGGATTTTACAGAGATTACCAGACAGAGCAATCAGGCGGTCCGTGAAATATTGGAAAAGGCAAGACTGAAAAAGGGTGACATTTTCGTCATCGGCTGCTCCTCCAGCGAGATCCTGGGGGATCAGATCGGAACCGCCCCCAATCTGGATTCCGCCAATGCAGTCTTCGACGGCATCATCCCCCTTCTGGAGAAAGAGGGCATCTCTGCAGCCGCTCAATGCTGCGAGCACCTGAACCGCGCCCTGGTGGTAGAGCGGGAAGTCATGGAGCGTTACGGCTTCGAGCAGGTCAATGCCATCCCTCAGCCCAACCACGCCGGCGGTGCTTTCGCTACGGTCTGCTACCAGCGCTTCCGGGATCCCGTCCTGGTGGAATCCCTGAACAATCAAGCAGAGGCCGGCATCGATATCGGCGGCACCATGATCGGCATGCACATGCACGCCGTGGTGGTCCCCATGCGGATCTCCCTTCGCAAGATCGGTGAAGCTCCCATCATCTGTGCCCGCCACCGTCCCAAGTATGTAGGCGGCCAGAGAGCCATCTACGACGAAAACCTGATGTAGCTCCTTCGATTCGTTCTATACGGATCTCCTCAATCAAAAAGACCGGGTCACCTTCCGTGACTCGGTCTTTTCCTGTTCTTTTGTATGGTTGGTCCCTTAGAAGGTTACGGTCTTCGGGGCTGCGGTAAAGGATGCGAAGGTCGCGGTGGCATCCTTAAAGTAAAGGACCTCCGTGTTGTCATCATCCGGAGAATACATTCCCTGCAGGGAAGGATAAGCCTCCAGCATGTGTACCTTTGCTTCTCTGCGATCGTCCCGGACCAGGGTTCCGGCTACCCGAACCCACTCGCCGTTCTTGAAGGCACACAGCTCCACCTTGGGATTTGCCTGGATCTGTTTGGAGACATTCTTTGCCTTACCGGTCTGGATGTAGAGCTTTCCCTCGAACAGATCCACTGTTCCGAAGGGTCTGACTCTGGGCTGATCTCCCTCCACCGTTGCCAGATAGTAGGTTTCTGCTTCCTTTAAAAACTTGAAAACCTCTTCCATCATCAAATCTCCTTTCTGTTCAAAACCGATTTTTCCTAAATCAGTTCGTACTGCATCATCTCGTACTTCAGCTGACTGCCTTCCACGATCTCCGCAGGAAGGAGGGCTCTCGCCACCAGCTTCAGTTCGTCGGATTGGATATCGGTGCGCTTCAGGTTGGCGTAATCGCCGTCGATACTCACCACTTCATAAAACCAGGTCTCCATAGAGCCTCCTTACATCAGTCTCTTGTAGATGTCCAGCATGCTCTCCATCTGATATTGCAGGAGCCATGCGGCGTTGTTGTATTCGGGAGTGGCCTTCACCACTTTCAGCAGTCTGGGGAAATATTGTTCCGTGTCCTTGATGGTCCGGTAGATCCGGTCCCGGCTCAGGCCCCAGGACATGGTAGTCAGATTGTTGCACCGGTCGATGCATTTGATGAGGGCCGCCTTAGGGCATTCCGCGATGGCATCGTAATAGGCCCCCAGGATGGCATCCCGGTTTTCGTCCGTGGTCTTCTCGTGGGTCAGGAGCCGTACCAGCTCCCGGGTCTCATCGTTCACCGGAAGATCCTCCAGGGTCCGGCCGCAGTCCTCCACCACATCGTGGAGCATGCAGGCAGCGATGATCTCGTCCTCGATGAGGTCCATGGACAGGGCATGGCAGGCCAGATTCAGCGGATGGTAGATGTAAGGCACCACAGACCGTTTCCGCTTCTGCCCTTCATGAGCTTCCACCGCGTAGTCCACTGCCTTCAGAGTGTTGTAGAGCTTGTAGTTCTTGGCTGTGGTCTTCACATAGGTCTTCATGTGCTCCCAGTTGTAGATGGCCTCTTTGGTCTTGAAGGTACTGTTCTTCTCCTCCACCAGTGCCGAGACCGACACATCCAGGATCTCCGCCAGACGGATCAGTTTCTCCGTGTCCGGCCGATACTCATCCCGCTCCCAGGAAGACACCGCCTGAAAGCTGACACCCAGGGCTTCCGCCACCTGTTCCTGTGTCAGTTTCCGCTCTTCCCGCAGCGACTTCAGGTTCTTTCCGATGCTCATCTGTTTCTCCCCCACGATGATGCAAGATCTGTTTCTCTTGGTTACAGATCCATCTTACGAAACCCTACACCCCTATACTAGCGACTATGTCTTGGACTTTCAAGAACGAATTCAAGTATATCTTGAAAATATTCAAAAGAGGTCCAGCATGCTGTCCAGATACACTTCCTCCCGTACCTTCAGCCGGCATTCCGGCCGGGTCATGTAATAGAGCAGAAATTCCAGAACAATGGCGCTTCCCAGGCTTCTGCCCTCCAGCTTGAAGTTGGAGAAGCCCCCGGGAAGCCAGATCTTCTGAATGTCTTCGATACCGATAAATCCCGGATTCTCCATGGCATCGGAGAAACGGTACCCCCGCTCCGCCAGAGGAGACGTGCACCGGTGGTCCGGCCCTTCCTCCCCCAGACTCTTCCGGCTTACATCCTCATAACATTTCTTCCGGTCGGGGCAGCCGAAGGAGCAGCACTCATTGCACAATAGCTCCACTTTGTCTTTTTGACTTTGGGTCAACCACAACATTTTGTCCGTTTGTATGTTCAAACGGAAATCAGGCACAACATATTGATATTCCGAGCGGTTCAATTCCGCCTCAAAGTCCTCCCATTTGGTCTGAACCTTGGTGGTGGAAGACACCAGGTACAGTTCCGGGTACGTTTCCTGCAGATAGGCTGTCAGCAGGTCCGATGCCACGATGACCCCGTTAGCCCCTTCCGCCGCCATACGGCACAGGGCATTGCACTTTCGATCACTCAGATGTTCCTCCCGCAGGAGGGAATTGCTGAAGGTCAGCCGGGCGGAGATCCCGTATTCCCGGAGCAGGGCAAAGACATCCTCCGCCTTCTGATCTCCGAAACCCACTCTGCCGCCGCCCCAGAGGCAGTCCGCCGGGGCACCGTAGACCGAGCCGATGTCGCACCAGTCATAGAAGTATTCCCGGTGGTCCCGGAACAATTTGAAAAATATCTTATATAATTCATAAAATTCAAACAGTCCCGGCAAATGATAATATGCTTTCATTCCTTACTCCAGATACTTGTCGATGCCGTTGGCGATGCCGGTGACGATCTTGTTCTGATAGTCCTCCGTGGCCATCAGGGCGTCCTCCTCGGGGTTGGACATATAGCCCATCTCCACAATGGTCACCGGCACCTGGCACCAGTTGATGCCGCTCATGGTGTCCGTCTCCCAGACCTTCTCCCGCTTGCAACCGGTGGCAGCCACCAGCTCATCCAGCACCGCCACGGACAGGTTCCTGCTCTCCTCGTAGAGGCTTCCGTTGTAGGGATTGGCGGAGGTCTGGCAGATGGTCATGGCGCCGTGGGTCTTGGTATTCTCGGATCCGTTGGCATGGATCCGGATAAAGGCGTTGGCACCTGCCTCGTTGGCAATGGCCGCCCGCTCGCTGTTGCTGATGTTCACATCGTTGGTGGTACGGACCATGACCACCTGGTATCCCCGAAGGGTCAGTTCCTCTTCCAGTTTCAGGGCCACCGCCAGGGTCAGCTGGTACTCTGCCAGTCCGCTTGTTTTACCGGCGGTTCCGGAGCTGACTTTGGCCTTCATCTCCGTGGCACCGGGCCCGATGGGCTCCTTCTCACTGTTTCCCTTGGCCTGATGACCCGCATCGATGGCGATGACATAACCGTTGGGCTCCGCAGGGGTGCGGACCTCCGCCGGTTCAGGGGCAGGGGCTTCTGCGGCAGGTTCCGGTGTGGGCTCCGGCGCAGGTTCCTGTTCGGGTTCTGCCACCAGGGGTTCCGGCTCGGGTTCTGCCACCACGGGCTCCGGCTCCGGTTCGGGCTCTTCCACGGGCTCTTCCGCAACAGGTTCTTCCGCCGGCTCTGCCTCAGGCTCCTCCACCACTGCTTCTGCCACCGGCTCCTCCCGGGTGATTTCCACAACAGGCGCTTCCACCGCTTCCGGGATCTTCTCCGCCAGCTCCTCCGTGCTCACTGCCACATCCTTTGTTTCTCTTCCGGCGCAGCCGCTGAAGGTCAGCAGCATTCCCAGCGCCAGAAAAAGCATGGCCGGGCGGAGTAAGCCTGTGGCATGCTTACCCCTCCCGGTCTGAATTCTGTCTCGTCTCATGTTGTCCATTCCGTCACGCCTCTCCATTGCCGACTCCTACAGGATCTCATCCACCGTGGAGATGGTGACAAAGGCTTTCTTTTCATTGCTCCGGATGATCTCCCGAAGCTTTTGCAGTTCAAAGTAGTTCACGTAGCAGATCACCGTCTTGTTGCTGCCGGCGATGGCTCCGTAAGAATCCATGATGGTACAGGTCTTGTTCATCTTCTCCCGCAGGCTCTTTACCATGCTGTCCGGATTCTGGGTGATGATGGTCACCTTCTTGATGCACTCGAACCGGTCCGTCAGATGGTCGATGATGGTGGTGGCCACCACATAGACCAGCAGGCTAAGCAGGGCGCTGTTGCGGTTGATCAGCAAAAATGCCGCCAGATAAACACAGGCATTAAAGAAGATCAGCACGCTGGTCATGCTGTGGTTCCTGCCGGATCGCTCCGTCAGCTTGTTCACCAGGATGTTGGCAAAGATCTCGGACCCGTCGATACATCCGCCGAAGCGCAGGATCAGGGACAGTCCGGCACCCAGGATGGCGCCTCCGAAGGCCACGGCGATAAAGTGCTCCGTGTCCAGCTCAAAGGGGATCTTCTCGAAGACTTCCAGTCCCACGGTGTACACCGCGGCACCGATGACAGCCCGCAGGGCGAACTCCCTGCCCAGGAAGACCCTGCCCAGGATCAGGAAGGGCAGAAAGATCAGCATCACGCACAGAGACAGATTGACTCCCGTCAGCTTGCTGACGATGATGGCGATACCTGCCGTTCCGTAGTCGATGGCATCATTGGGGAGCAGGATGCAGGCAACGGAAAAGCTTGCCAGCATGGCTCCGAGAATGATACATGCGATGGATGTGACCTTTGTAAAGAACTCTCTCCTGTCCTGAATGATCTGTCTCATTTACCAGTTTCCTTCCATGATCTTCCGCTTCATTTCCGCGTCAGGCCGGATCACCTGCAGTGACTTGCTGAGCAGGCGTTCTTCGATCTTCGCCGCATAGAATTCCCGATCCTGATCCGAGAAATTCTTGAAATCACAGGTGGCCTTGAGGATATCCGTACGAGCTTTGGCCAGGTCTCCACCGTTGAGATAACTGATCTTACCCAGGGTGCAGCGAAGGAAATCCATGTACCGTGCGATCTTGTCCGGATCATCCGCCTTTCCCTGGTCCAGAAGGGTCTGATAATCTGCCAGAAGGGCCCGGCACCGGGAGATCAGCAGATCATATTCCTTTCTCCGCAGGTAATATTTCTCCGTTCCGGTGATGACGGTCAGACGCTCAAAGAGGTATTCTTCATCCGGCTTGATCCGCCACAGCTCCATGGCATAGTCGTATCTGGCTCCATAGGCTTCCAGCGCATGGTCCACATCATGCTGGAATTCGTACACTCCTTCCAGCACCTTGTAAGCGTAGATCAGTCGTTTGATCCGGGGGACTCCGTGGTACTCGTCCACCAGCTTTTTACCGATCTCGATCTGTTTCTTTGCGTAGAACAGGGCCT
>JAEEGL014979596.1_pt1 | contig 22341 bp, 13 predicted proteins | sample 9134231 | NCBI WGS metagenome assembly JAEEGL01 (sample SAMN16246548, study PRJNA631951) | gut metagenome | biome: gut microbiome; feature: rumen; material: fiber-attached | host: Bos | place: Iran: Karaj | collected 2018-10 | reverse complement strand
GCCGTCTTGGCTCTCTCCAGAGCATAGGCTCCGGGGTTATTGCTGTACACCAGACATATCTGCGTATTTCTTATTGTCCCGTTTTTAATTCCATCAATGATCGCCTGGAGGTTGGTCCCGCCTCCTGACACCAGAACAGCTATTCTCATATCAGATCTACACCCTTTTCACCGGCTTTAACGTTTCCAATTACAAATGCTCTGTCGCCTGCAGCCTCTATAGCTTTAATAGCAGCATCAGCATCGGAGGGGTTAAAAGCAAGAACCATTCCAAGACCCATGTTGTAGGTATTGTACATCATCTGCTCTTCTATGCCGCCCTTTTGCTGCATGAGCTTAAAGATTGCCGGCACCTCATAGCTGTCCTTTTTTACAACAGCTCTCATCCCATCGGGAAGCATCCTCGGGATGTTCTCATAGAAGCCGCCACCCGTGATGTGGCTTGCTCCCTTTACTTTTATCCCAGCATCCTTGAGAGACTTCATCATCTTTACATATATTCTTGTGGGAGTAAGCAGGCACTCCCCAAGCGTCATACCAAGTTCGTCGTAGTAGGTATCAAGGCTCTCCTTGGTCATGTCAAAGACCTTGCGCACAAGAGAGAATCCATTGGAATGAACACCGCTTGAAGCGACGCCGATCAGCACATCGCCATCAGCAATAGTGCTCCCGTCGATCATGTCCTTCCTGTCGACAACTCCCACTGTAAATCCCGCGACATCATACTCATCCTCAGGCATGAGTCCGGGATGCTCAGCGGTCTCACCGCCAATAAGGGCACAGTCCGACTGCTTGCAGCCATCAGCCACACCCTTGACGATCTGTGCGATCTTGTCAGGTTCATTCCTGCCACATGCTATATAATCCAGGAAAAAGAGCGGCTCGCCGCCTGCGCAGGCAACGTCGTTGACGCACATTGCCACAGCATCTATTCCTATCGTATCGTGCTTATCAAGTAAAAATGCAAGTTTGATCTTGGTTCCGACTCCGTCGGTTCCGGACAAAAGAACCGGATCCTCCATATCCTTGATCCCCTTCATGGAGAAGGCTCCCGAAAATCCTCCAAGACCTCCAAGTACCTCGGGTCTCATGGTCTCCTTAACATACCCCTTTATCAGTTCCACTGACTTATATCCGGCCTCAATATCAACTCCGGCTGTCTTGTAATCCAGTGCCATCCTCTCTCCCTTCGCATTAAAAAATATATTATTATCAGGCTCAAAAACTCCTCACCGGCGCTTTTGAACCTTAATCATCCCAATTTAATAATTCTTATAACCAACTTCCTGTAATTTCTTATCTTTTTGAACTACCTGCTCTCTGAGAGAATTGCTGTATGCTTTTAGTTTCTCCAGAAGCTCCTTATCTCCTGTCGCCAGGATCTTGGCTGCAAGCAGCGCTGCGTTGGCTCCTCCGTTTATCGCCACGGTCGCCACAGGAATTCCTGTTGGCATCTGGACTATACTGTAAAGTGAGTCCCTTCCGCCAAGTGATGTGGTGTGCATAGGTATGCCGATCACAGGCAACGGAAAAATAGCCGCGCACATTCCCGGCAGATGAGCTGCCATTCCTGCACCTGCTATGATAACCTTAAATCCCTTCTCCTCTGCGCTTTTTGCATATTCAAAAAACTCATCGGGCTCTCTGTGCGCCGAGATTATTCGCATCTCATAACTTATCCCAAGCTGCTCCAGAATATCTGCCGCCTTACTCATCACGGGCATATCCGAATCGCTGCCCATCACAATCCCAACCTGTGCCATACTCTCTCCTCATTTTAATATTCTATATCTTGACAGTCGTATAATAACACAATACAAAATATTGTGCCACATTTTTTACAAAAAATTTAACATTTAAAATCATGCTTCATCAAGCGGTATATTGAGCTCCTCCGTGCCCGGAAGAACAAACCTTCCGTCCTTTATCACAGTCACGAAGCTGCCGTCCTGCCTGACCGCCCTGATCTCCCCAAGTTCGTCGTAGGGAATCGTAATATCGGTGTGGCAAAAGAAATATGCCTTGTCCGGATCGGTCTTTCTATTAATAGAAACCTCATTGTCCCTGGCAACTATAGCCTTGCCATCAGGGTTATATGTGCAGTTGTCCTCTTCCTGTGAATAGCAGGTATCGCCGACAGCAAAGTGCGGTCCTGTCTTTTCAGCGATCAGGATAGGGAGCTTCTCCTCAATTCCGTACTTCCTCGCAACCACATAGGCAAGCGTGTTGGTTCCTATCGCAAACTCTCCTATCGGAAGAGTCCTGTGTCCAAAGAGGATGTTGTCGTTTATGTACTTTTTGTTCTCTTCCTCAGAGTCAAAATTGGAACAGCTGTAGTCGGTGATCATGCCGTCCTTAAACTTTATCTCAAGGTTTTTAAAGAAGAGCCCCTCGAGGAATACTCCTGTCACATGAAGCGTTCCTTCAGTCCCTGTCAGTCTGGGTGAGGTGAACACCTCTCCAACGGGGATGTTGACATCTGCCACACAGTTCTCAAAGTTCGTCTGGCTGCTCCTGTCATCAAGCTCGTGCAGCATGACCTTCATGCTTGTGTGGTTGTCGCCCATTCCGGTTATGAGGCAGTACGAAGCCTCATCCAGGGCGTCGACGATTTTTTGTTGTATCCTCTGATATAGCTTGTAGTCCAGAGTGTTGATCCTTACTATCTCGTCAAATATCTGCGCGTAGTTCTCACCTATCTCCGGCACAGGGAAAGAGATTATGGTAAAGCTCCTCTCTTTTCCTATAATATATTCATTCTGGATGAGAGAAGCCTGCACCTTGTAGTCGCTTGCCATCTTCTTCTGGACCTTGTCGAATTTGAGTGCCATGTCATTAGTGACAGGCGAAAAGGGCTTTTCGCCAAACACTTCTATGACAGCAGGTCCGCCGAATAGCTTTGCCTCTTTTTTGTACTTTTCTCCGGCTGCTCTTACAGCTTCAAGTCTCCTGCTGACAAGAGCCTTGTCCAGTATCAGCGCATCATCATCCTTGTGGTCATAGTCAAACTGCCTGTTGGGAACGGCTCCGTAGTATCCGGATCTCCTTGCACTTCCTCCCATGAAGAAACCTGACAAAACCGCCCTGTAGATCGTGGTCTTAAGGCCGATCTTTTCAAAATTCTCAACAGCCTTCCTGACGATCCTCTCAAATCCCAGCTGGTAGATGATCGATACAGTCTTTTTGATGGTTATGTCCTTGCCGGTCATCTCAAAGCCGATGCGGTAACCTTCGGTAAATGTCTCAGCCAGCCTGTCTATGTCCTGCTGAGGCAGACTGTTTAGATACTCCGCCGCCCCAAGCTCGTTGTCCGATATATACTCTCCGAATCTGTATAGATAGCGAAGATCTGTAAGATCGCTGTTCATTATGATGTCTCTTGCAAAAGAGACATTCGGATCGACGATCGACGCAAACCGTGCCATTCTCTCCTGCTCGGCATAGTCGCTGTAAAACCAGTACAAGATCTTTCGAAGTTCATCAAAAGAAGGGATTGGGGCTGCCTGATCAGCTGAAGCAAAGACTCCATACACCTCAAGAAACAACTCGAGCCTTATCACGATTTCCTCTATATCATCCTCAAAGGCAAATGGGATGAGTGATCTCATCTCAAAATAAAGAGATGACAAAAGAGCGCCCATCTTATCTCCGAGCTTTGACGCAGCAAACGATGGATTGCCATAGCTTGTATTGTAGCTACCTGGCAGAATATCGCTATAAAGCTCTGCATTCTCAGCCTTGAGCTCATCAAGGGTCATATCTGAGAGCCCGTCCTTCTCTACCCTGTTTAAGGTATCGAGTATCAGCAGAAGAAATTCCGATACGCTCTTAAAGTAGTCATCGAATTCCTGTGCCCTGAGTTTCTCTTCGCCGATCAGTCTGATCCTCTCCTCGCAGAGTGAGAGTCTCTGCTTCACAACATCTGCGCCTGTCTCGAATTCAAAATATAGTTCGTCACCGTTCATATCAGCTAAGTCCCATCACTAAAATTACAATTACAAATATTATTGACAAAGAATTGAGAATTATCCCGAGATTGGGAAATAACTTAAAAATATCCCGTTCAAATCTTGACTGTATTCCGAGAACAATTCCCACAACAGAAAAAACTGCCGCCAGCATTGCCGCTGCGGCATATTTCACCTGAGCCTGCCCGCCGTCCCTGTATGTAAAAAAGACGGCACACCCCAGGGTCACAACTGATATGCACCCGAGAATGGCTGACATTACGCCTTTCTCGGGATGCCTGTTGTCTGTAAACATGTACCGGTCTCTGACCGGTTCAAACTTTCTTATCTTAATCCTCATGAGTGCCTTCTTAAAAAACTATATGCCTTCTGCTGGAGAGTAGCTTGCCTCCGCTGACAATAAGAAGAACTCCCATCGCTATGCCTGCGACTATGGAGATAACTCCAAATGCAATACTGAGCGCGCCGGATACTCCAAGCTGTTTGTATACTTTCTCTTCCATTGAAATAATATCCCCCTTATTTTGCACCGTACTCTGCATAGTATGCATCAATCGATTTCTTGATGTCTTTGGTCAGAAGAACCTCACCGTCGATCGGTCTGTTATACAGATATGAAACCACATCATTCATCGTAACTATGGATGCGGCGGAGAATCCATATCTCTCCCTGATCTCGTCAAGAGCACTCATATCGGAATCCTGGCCCTTCTCCTGTCTGTTCAGTGATACCATAAGTCCGACTATATCACAGTCAGCCTGTTCCTGAATGATAGGCACGGTCTCCTCTATCGACTTGCCTGATGTAGTTACATCCTCAATGATAAGAACCCTGTCTCCGTCGCGGAGCTTGGTTCCAAGAAGTATCCCCTTGTCGCCGTGATCCTTGATCTCTTTCCTGTTGGAACAGTATCTTATCTCTCTTCCGTAGAGTTCGCTGATGGCAATCGATGTTGCAACCGCAAGAGGTATCCCCTTATATGCCGGTCCAAAGAGAACATCGAACTCAAGTCCGAAGGTATCATGAATTGCCCTTGCATAATAACTTCCAAGCTTTTTGAGCTGAGCGCCTGTAACATAGGCTCCTGCATTCATAAAAAACGGGGACTTGCGTCCACTCTTAAGTGTGAATTCACCAAACTTGAGGACGTTGCTGTCTACCATGAATTCAATGAACTCTTCCTTGTATCTTTCCATAACCACATAGACTCCTTTATACGTTTGCTATTGAGAGACAGATTTCTCTCTAAAAGTATACCAAATTATTCTGTGTAGTAAACCGTTTTAAGACAATTACTGCTCGATTGTTATAATATCTGAAAGCACATAGTGAAACAGCGGATATGAGCAGTGATCATTTTCTATGTAACCTTTCCTGAGGTCATAAGTGTCCGACGGATCCTCAGGATTTACACCGGTATAATTGCCCTTATAAACAAAATCCACCTCACCTTTTTTAAACCGCTCTATGGCTTTGTCCATTGCCTCCTGTGTTCCAAAGGCAGCCACCTGCTGGTTCAGATCCTCCATCTCAACCCAGCCGTTCTCAAATCCTGCAGATGCATCCGTGCCGTGAACATGTGCTGCCAGACCTTTTTCAATCTTCCTGTCGGCCATCACTGCATCAGCAGCCGCAAGTATATAGGGTTCCCAGCATATCCTTGAAGTAACAAGGGATGCAGCAGGTGCAACCTCGGACATACTCTGATTGTATCCGACAAAGTATACGGGTTTACCCTCTGCGTTATTCTCCTCACAGGCAATTGCAGGACCAATGGTGTCGGTGTGCTGCGAAATAACTATGCAGCCATCATCTATAAGGTGCTGTGCAGAGCTCTTTTCCAGGGCGTAGCTGCTCCATGTATTGGTGTAGCATACCTTCATGGTCGTTGATGAGACAACAGATCTTGCTCCAAGGAGAAATGCGGTATAACCCGAGATAACTTCCGGAGTGGGAAACGCGGCAACAAATCCAACAATTGCCTGTTCTTCCGAGATTACACCCTCAAGAATCATCTGTCTTATCTTCATACCCGCAGCTATTCCACTGACATACCTGCCCTGGTAGGCCTCACCCTTGAAGGTATGGTAATTGGCAGGAACAGATTTGCCGGTCATATCCATATACGAAGTCTGACAGAACTGGATATCGGGATATTGAGGAGCAAGCTCCATGACAATTTCGCTGTAACCGTTAAAGAATATTATGTCACAGCCCTTATCCGCAAGCTCCCTAAGCGGCTCTTCCATCTCCTCGTCAAGCACGTTGCTGCTGGAAATGATATCCACAGCATCTGCGTATTTCTTCTCAAGCGCATCGCTTGCGAGGGAGAAATTGTAGGTATATGGCGTACTCTCGTCATTGTCATAGATAAAGCCGACTGTCAGATGTTCCTTCCTGCCCATGATATTCAGGACACTGAAACAGGTATGAAAGGCAGCCAGCATGATCAGGCATGTCAGAACAGTCGCAATATAAACCCTTTTCATACCTCTCCTCCTTTCTCCTTGGATGCTTTTCTTGCTTCCTCTTCCATCTCCGCAGCCTGGATCTTGCGGTCCTCTTCAACACGCCTTGCAAGCTCCTCTGCAGCTTCCTTGTCCGCATTCTGGATATCAGCCTGCTTCTGGGCGTAGATCTCGTCGAGGTTTATGACGCCCTTGTCAATTAGGCGGAAGAATGCATCCAGCGCATCGGGGTCAAACTGCGTTCCGCGCCCCCTCAGCATTTCATTCATAACATAGGCTGTGTCCATGTGGTTTCTGTAGACACGGTTGGAAGTCATCGCGTCAAATGCATCAGCAACTCCTATAATACGTCCAAACAGAGGGATCTCCTCTCCCTTAAGCCCGTCCGGATAACCCTTGCCGTCATAGCGCTCATGGTGATACCTCGTGCCCTCTTCAACATGCTCTACAAGTGTGAAGTCCTTGAGTATCTCCGCGCCTCTTGTAACATGTGATTTCATCTGTACATACTCTTCATCTGTGAGCCTTCCCACCTTATTGAGCACGCTGTCAGGAACACCTATCTTGCCGATGTCATGCATCTGGGCAGCTTTCTTTAGATTGGACAGCATTCTCTCTTTCTGCCACCACTTAAAGCAGTTCATCTCCTGCGCTATAAGTACAGAGTACTCAGCAACCCTCAGGGAGTGCTGGTGTGTTCTGACGTCCTTGGCATCGACTGCATTTGCTATCGCCATTACCGTCTCATTGGCCATATTGATCTTGATCTGCTGCTGGTTGAGCTGCCTTTGAACCACAAACCATGTGAACCAGATAATGATCATAGACAGGATCAGCATCATATAGAAAAAGAAATATGGCTGTTCATAGAATTCGCCTATCTTAACAAGCTCAAACTTGCGCTCCTCCAAAACCCTGCTCCCTGCGCTGTCAAAAATAGCAAGGTGGAAAGTATATGTACCTGCCGGAAGATTGACGTAGACGATGTTGTTGAGACTGCTCTGAGGAGAAATAGTCCACTGTCTGTCGTAGCCCTGAAGGTAGTAACCGACATTTGGCTCCTGTACCGTATAGTTGAGGATCTCAGGGGCAAGCTCTATCCTGCTGACTCCCTGCCCTACCTCTATGGCTCCCTTCTTCGTAACAGGCTGCTGCATTCCGTCAAGCTTAACCGATGCCAGCTGCATTCTGTAGGAACGGACATCACTGTTGTATTTCTCAACGTCTATCATATATACGCCAGTATCACATGGAAGAAGCAGTTCTCCCTTGCCGCCGTAGCAGTTCCAGGAATTAGCTGTAAGGGATGTTCCAAGTCCTCTTCTTGCATCGAGAAGCTCCCAGGCAATCTCGCCGCCTGCGACAAGTTCATCTCTCTCAACCACATAGATTCCGGCGCTTGACATAACAAAAAGAGTGTCTTCGTCCTTGACCCAGATATCGTAGTTGTTAAAATACGGGAACTTTTCAAGTACTCTGATAGTGCCCTCAGGTTCAAGGTAGCACAGGCTGTTGCTGGTTACTATGAACACTCCCTCAGACTTTGGATCTTTGACCGTTCTAAGGATTACTTCACTGCTAAGACCGTCTTCGCGCTTCAGCATATCTGTCACTTTGCCGTCCTTTATGACTGCGATGCCATCGCCGTCGGTACCGGCAAGAATGCTGCCGTCGCTCATCTCTGTAATGGTCAGTATCATTGAGTTGATAAGACCGTCCTCATTGCGAATGGTTCTGACTACCTTGTGGTCTTTAATATAACTGATGCCGCCTTCTCCTGCCGCGATGATTGTTCCGTCAGAAAGTCCTGTCACAATGCGGGCTCTCTTTCCAAAACTTCCGTTGTCAGCATCGTAGGTCCATATCTCGCCATTCTGTGAATATTCTAAAAGCCCGTTTCCGTATGTGCATATCCACAGATGATTGTCCTCATCCACGTACATGCACCGTATGCGTACTCCTTCAAGCTCCTGCGTCATCTTATTATGAATCTGTCTGTGGCAGGGCTTATCCACAATATCAAGCCCCTTATCGGTTCCGATATAGTAAAATCCGTGCCATGAAATAACCGCATTTACAACTTTCCTCTCCATACCAATAGCTCCGTAGATATCCTTGAACGGAGATTTTGCAAGGCGAAGCAGTCCAAGTCTCGATGATGTAAACCACAGATTTCCCTGATAGTCATAGAGCATATTGTCAATTGAGTTATTAAATTCGTTGGTATTTAACCTGTGGTATCCGTTTATGTCAAAATATGCCACACCGCTGTCAGTGGTAATAAACAGTGTGCCATCGTTCAGATAGTTCATATTATTGATACTGCTCACATCCTCACAGGTCAGGATATCGGTCAGCTTTAATTTATCCCCGAAAATATCGTAGGAGTATATATGATTGGTAGAAGTTCCGACCATCAGCGTTCCGTCAGGTGAAAAAGCGCAGCAATTGAACAGCTCCTGGTCATCAGGGAGCTTTGCAGAAGTTAAGACATTGCCATTGCTAAGCAGAAAGAGCCTGCCGTCTGATGCGATTGTCGCAACATGACCGTTCTGATCTGCCGTGATACTCTCGGCATAATTGACTTCATCAAGCGTATGAACTGCCTTAAGGCCATTGTTCATCGCAATGATCTGCATACTGCTGCTGGTTCCTACATAGTAATATCCGTCTGTTCCACGGATTATAGACCTTACCGAATTGGATGGAAGCCCGCTCGAAGTATCCATCACATTGACTATCTCTTCGCGGATTGCAATGGAAAGACCATTGTCGTTGGTGCCAATCCAGAGTCGTCCTTCTTCATCAACATAGAGGCAGTTGACATTCTTGACAGATTCATAATCATCGACCCAGCGAAACTCTTTTCCGTTATAGCGGTATAATCCTGCATAGGTTCCTATCCACAATACACCGTCATTGGTCTGCGCTATATCATTGGCTTCACCGCAGGGAAGACCATTGTTGCTGCTGTAAATACTATGAACATAGTCATTAAAATCCGGTGCCTCAACGTCAAATGTATTCTCTGCTCTTACATCGAGTGGCATCGCAAATCCAATACTCAGGAAAAGACATAGAGTTACAGCCGCCTTACCGGCTTTTCCTTTTAATTTTTCCTTCTCATTAGTCTGATCAATGTTCCAGTGCCTTATACGCACAAACAGATACAGAAGTGCGATCGTAAGTACCTTGTCGGTAAATTCAATGGCAAGCTGACCGATAACATAGCAGGCAAAAGGCGGCCAGTCCCTGTCGATAAGATAATCAATGACTCCGTTTCCCCACTTATTGCCGCAATAGCCGCCGTCAAAAATCAGATTGATAGGAACCGATACTATAAGCGACAAAAGGACCGAAAGTGTAGCGGCCTGCATGAATCCGTAAAACCGGTCAAACCACTTTTCCTTTGCCGCAACTCCTATGATAATTCCAAGGGTAATACTCGTGATAGAATAGAAAAGTGAGAGCTGGTTGATAATGCAAAATGCAATATTACCGGTAACTCCAACTACCGCTCCGCAGAAGGGACCGGCGAAGTAGGCACACAGTACTGTGCCTAACGAATCTGCCCAGAGAGGCAGCTCCAGCCATGAACATAATAGCTTTCCTCCAATGTTCAGGCATACGCATAAAGCAACAAATAAAACTATCTGCCACGTTTTTCTCTTTTTCATACCCAATCCCCTTATTAAAATTTTCAGAGCAGTATCCCTGCATGTATGGCATTTCTTGTTGAAAGAACATCCTCCCCAAGAATCTGTCGCAAAAGTTTGTCCGTATTGCTGTCACCGGCAACAAAAGATATCGCGCCGTTATTGCCCAAAAGCGGCAGGACATCCGAAATAACTCCTGACATTATTTCCTTTCCCGCAGCTCTTCTCGGAAGCAGTGGAAGAAAATACTCCAGATTGCTGTCATCAATCATCGTAAATTTCATTTAAGAAGTCATACATCATTATAACTCTTTTTTTGTTTACTCTCACCTGTAAGATTAATGTGGGATGTGCCTTTCTCCTTGCCTCTTCCTCGCGCTTACCTATCTGAGAATCGGTAAGTGAAGAGTTTTTGATAATCCTTCTCATCCACTGTGATCCTGCCGTACTTCATAGACCGTTTATAACCTCCTTATTGCAAGCATTGTTATATCGTCAAACTGATCGGCGCTTTGCTTGAACTCATCAAGTTCATCCTTCATGGATTCTATGAGTTCTCTCGGCTGCATGTCCTTAAATCTGTTAAGTACCCTGCCTATCCTGTCAAGACCGAAGAGCTCTCCCCCTTCATCCTGCGCCTCAGCAACTCCATCTGTATAGACATAGAGCATTCCGCCCTCCGGAATTGTGAATGAATAATCCTCATACTCCATTCCCTCAAGGCATCCCAGTACAACTCCATGTGGCTCCTCAAAGAGCTCAAAGCATCCGTCAATGCCCGTAATAAACGGAAATTCGTGTCCTGCGTTTGCGGCAGTTACCGTAAATGTCTCTGTGTCCACTATTCCAAGCCAGGCTGTGAGGAACATCGAGCTTGGATTGTCAGCACACAGGCTGTCATTGGTTATACTAAGTACCTGGGAAGGTGTCCTTCCCGGTATGCAGTTGCTCTTTAGCAGTGATTTACTGGTCATCATGAAAAGAGCAGCCGGTATTCCCTTGTCAGAGACATCCGCAATGACCAGCCCTATGTGTGTTTCATCTATTCTGAAGAAATCATAAAAGTCTCCTCCCACATCCCTTGCAGGTACCATAGTGGCAAATAATTTAAACCTGTCATTTCCGGGAAAAGACTCAAAGTTTACCGGAAGTGCTCCGCTCTGTATATTCCTTGCAAGCTCAAGCTCAGTGGCAATTTTCTCTCTGGTAGCAGCATCCTTCCTGATCTGCAGGAATGATGCCTCTATTTCCTTCTCCATATCCACCATGGTCTTCCAGAGTTCTTCGATCTCATCGCCGGTGTTTAGCGCCAGATCTTCAAATACGGATATGTACTCCCTGCCTTTGCCATGCTCACCTATGTCTTTATACCGCCTTGCACCGGTGGTCAGCTCATCAAGAGGTCTGACAACGCGCATCTTCATCCTCTTGGCCGTTCTGTTTGAACACCATAGAATAACAAGCAGCATCGCAGGAATGTAAATACCAATTATTGTCCATATCTCATTTGCAAGTTTGCCTAGCGGCACATTTACAGCAATATATCCTACAAGTTTGCCATACTCATCATAGAGCCCGCGATAGTCAGTACCTACCCAGCCCGATGTCTTTCCATAAGCTACCGGCATAAACCAGTCCGACTTCATCGCTTTTTCTATGGTTGCGGGCTTTTCAATATCACCGTTGTCATCTGAAACCCACTGAGCCGGAAGATAAGCGCTGTCAGGATCGTTTCCATCCATTACAAAAACAAGTCGCTTTGCCCTTTCATCCATAAATACATAGGCAATATTATCAAGCTGTGCTCTCTCCCTGATAAGTGACAGAACATTTCTTTTCTCAAGGAATTCTTCATCTATATATGGGATTATCAGCTGCCTATACTCATCAGAAAACTCATCTGCGCGGATTTCCTCCGGAGTTGAATAATATAAATCTTTTACCCACTTAATGGTGTCAAGGATATACTGCTCTCCAATAAGTTCTGTTGCCATTTCGCCCTCATGGCGAAGCTCTCTCTTGTAGGTACCCATGGATGGAAAGATCACAATCAGGTGCACAATAAGCGTTGAAAGTCCGAGAAGTACAAACATCCCAAAAAGGATAGCCCTATTGACTACCCTTTCCAGTGAATCTTTTGGTTTTAATGATATGTATGCCATGCCTTCTCAGCCGCCTGAAATGTCACTTACCGCCATTTGAGCCAACACCGAAAACACTGCCGTTTCCGCCTCCCTGATCAGGGTTATATTTGCCTGATTCCGGATCTACATTATTATTCGGTGGATTTACTCCTCCTGCAACATTTTGCAGAGCTGCCTCTTCCACTTCGAGTCCTTCTATGTTCTTATTGATATCCATTTGACACCTCCGTAGTATTATCATCTCTGTAAATTTATACGAACTGTGATAGGCTGTGGCAATTATTTACGCGAGATTTCCAAAATCATCATCATTCCTGCTCTGGAATGCAGGCATATACAGTATTGCTATGCACAGTCCCGCACTTATTATTGCGATGATGAACAGCCATACTGTAGCTCCGCCTCTCTGATCAAAGATATCGGTAAATCTGATCGAAGTACCCTTTGCAGCATCCTCACTATCGGCTTCAAGAAGTCCCTCCTGGTAATTCATGTCAGCACCTGTAAGCAGCTTTTCCGGTGTGATGACAACCGTATAATCAGAAGCCTCGGTGATAGGGAACTGAACATATCCGTTGTCATCAACAACAGATGTTCCAACTGCCGTGATCTCTTTGGTCTCCTCGTCGTACTTATAAAGGGTTGCATTCATGCCGGCATGTTCCTTATTGGAAGGAACCGTGATAGTTGCCTCAAAGCCATAGTTCTCCTTACTTGTCATCGAGAACTCTACATGAGGATTGCTTCCAACCACTTCTGTAAGGTGCTTATTCGGAATATTCCTGCTTCCGAGCTTAACGCCCATATCTGCATAGGTGACAGTTGAAGCATTCTTCCAGTAAGGCGTGGTATTCGTTGTACCCTGCGTCTGACTTGCGGTCGTATTTGCTGTAACCTGGGTCTGAGCGGTGGTATTTGTTGTACTCTGGGTCTGACTTGTGGTTGTATTCGCTGTACCCTGGGTCTGACTTGTGGTATTCGCTGTGCCCTGCGTCTGAGCGGTGGTATTTGTTGTACCCTGTGTCTGACTTGCGGTATTCGCTGTAACCTGAGTCTGAGCGGTGGGTTCTGTTGTAGTTGTACCCTGGGTCTGAGTGGTAGTTTCCGCTGTGCCCTGTGCCTGACTTGCAGTAGTATTTGTTGTACCCTGTGCCTGACTTGCAGTGGTTTCTGTTGTTCCCTGTGTCTGAGCGGTGGGTTCTGTTGTTACCTGCTCTGTGCCGGTTGTTCCTGTTGTTCCCGTCTGACTTGCGGTATTAGCTGTAACCTGTGTCTGAGCAGTGGGTTCTGTTGTAGTTGTGCCTTGGGTCTGAGCGGTAGTTTCCGCTGTGCCCTGTGTCTGAGCGGTGGGTTCTGTTGTAACCTGCTCTGTGCCGGTTGTTTCTGTTGCATCCTGCGTCTGAGCAGTGGGTTCTGTTGTAACCTGCTCTGTTTCGGTTGTTTCAGCTACAACCTGCTCTGTGCCGGTTGCTTCTGTTGTTCCCTGCGTCTGAGCGGTGGGTTCTGTTGTACTCTCTGTCTGAGCAGTAGTTTCTGTCGTACCCTGCTCTGTGCCGGTTGTTTCTGTTGTACTCTGCTCTGTGCCGGTTGTTTCTGTTGTTTCCTGCGTCTGAGCGGTGGGTTCTGTTGTACCCTCTGTCTGAGCAGTAGTTTCTGTCGTCCCCTGCTCTGTGTCGGTTGTTTCTGTTGTTACCTGCTCTGTGCCGGTGGCATTTGCAGATGTAATGCTGCTTCCTTTGATCTCCCACGTCACATCATTGGGCATTCTGAGCTTCACGGATACATCCTTGCCATCCATCGCATCAAACAGCTGACTCGATACCTGTGAGGTTCCGCTCATCTCGACTTCAATGACTGCACCCTCATCTGCTTTATTTACTTCGTTGGAGATCCTGCTCCATCCGCTGGTCTTGGCAAGACCGATGTTGGTATTACCTGTCGCGTCTGCAATATAAGGATCGCGGATAATATTGAAATCGGAATCCGAATCGCTGTCTGTTCCCTTGTTCTCAGAACCATTGCCTGTTCCATTTTCGGAACCGGAATCACTATTCTGCTTGTCTCCTGATCCTGCTATTCCATTGGGCGCAGGTGTAAGCCCGCTGCCGCCTCCGGCTCCTGCGCCTTCCTTCTGCGCATCGCCTGCGGCTGCACCTGTAGCTTCAGCTCCGTCAACCTCCTGGCTGGTTACCTCACTGACATTATCTGCCCTGTCAACCGCTGCAAAGTAGAAATTGTACAGCTTGCTTGGGTCGAGGCCGGATATGGTATAGGTTCCCATCGAAACACCCTCAGCCTCCTTGCTGGTCTCAATAAGGATTCCCATGTCAAAAATGTACTGGCTTGAAGGTGCACCGCCTGATCCCTTAGAAGCCTCGCTGTAGAGGAGCTTGAACCTGTCGACTCCACTGAGCTCATCCTTACCTGCAACTGCCACAATAGTACCCGATCCGTCATTAGCAGGTGTAACTGTAGCTACATTCATCTTGGGCGCTACAGTGTCATACATTACATCTGCCGTAGACAGATATACAGCATTATCATTCGGATCAACTATCTTGGCATAAATGTAGTTCTTCTGATCCTTGATGATCTCAGGCTTTTTGTCTTCTGAGTATTCTCTCCACTGCGAATCCTTCTCCTTGATAGCCGCCTCAACATCACTGGTGGATGAGTAGAAGGTATCACTGATAAAGTAGTAGATCTTATCAGCCTTGTAGCTGTAATCACCTGCAGTTATGGTGATCTTCTTTGCCTCCTTAGTATAGAAAGCCAGCGCATCCTTTGAGTTGAACTTATCGCTCAAATAATCTCCAACCACGATCTTGGCATTGGTAGAATTAATTATCAGCTTTGTTGTCACATCACTGATGTTTTTTGCCTTGTCAACTGCAACGATATACAGCTTGTAGTTCTTGGAAGGATCAAGCTTCTTTACCGTGCAACTTCCGGTTGCATTTCCGTCTTCATCGGTGGTTGCATCAATGGTAGTTCCATTCTTAACGATCTGCTTTCCGTCAGGATCAGTCATGTCCCACTCGAGCTCTTTGCATACAAGCATGAACCTGTCAACTCCGCTAAGTGCGTCTTTACCATTAAGCTTAACAAGTGCGCTCTCACCACCATCCTGATAGGTCACGGCTGAATTTGTGATAATTGGCGCAACGGTGTCGTAAATAATCTTACCTGTGGAAAGATCTTTTTGTTTCCCGTTTACATCAATTATCTTCACATAAATATAATTTCCCTCGTTCTCATTAGTCTGCGGTCTGTACTCTTCAGAATACTCACGCCACATAGACTCCTTCTCCTTGATGTCTGCTTCTACATCCTGAGGTGTTGGGAAGAACTTTTCGCTAATGTAATATTCAACTTTCGTCGCTTTTTCAGCTATTATTGCAACCTTTTGTGCATAATTCAGATTTACTGCTATACTATCTGATTTCTGGAACTCATCGCTATAGTATTCTTCACCTACCTCAATCCTGTAGACAGGTTTAACATTCAGCACTTCCTTCGTCTTTATATCACTGATGTTTCCTGCCTTATCAAGAGCTATGATATAGAGATAATAGTCTTCATCAGGATCCAGGTCTTCAATAGTGTAAGTGCATGTAGCCACTCCGTCATCATCTATTGTCGGCTTAAGCTTAGTGCCGTCATCGATGATCTCCTGCTCGCTGGGAGTACCGTCTATAGATGACTCAGATCTACATATCATCATGAAATTTGCTACTCCGCTGAGATTATCTTTTCCGGTAAGCGTGAGTGTAGCCGTCTCTTTGTTAGGCTTCACCTCTGCCGATGAAATTTCAGGAGCCACTGTGTCATAGACAACATTCGCGGTTGAGAGGTATGCGACACTTCCTTTTCCGTCAGTTACCCTGGCATAGACGTAGTTATTCTGATCTGCAGCTATCTCAGGAGCAGCACTCTTTAAGTACTCCTTCCAGTCATCATTGTCGCTCGAAATAGCATCATTGACCGCAGCCGGTGTGGCATAGAACTTGTCAGTCAGATAATACTCAATTGAATCAATGCCATATACACTGTTCTCAGCAGTTATAGCTATCGTTTTGGCTTTATTTGTATAGTACGCAACAGCATCCTCAGTCTGGAAGATATTGCTTGAGTAGCTGCCCACCTTGATATTGGATGTTGAAATATTGCGCAGGAGCTTACTTGTGACATCACATATATTGCCGGCCTTGTCAGTTGCCATCAGGTAGACAATATAGTTCAGGGTCACATCAAGATCCTTCATGGAAGCAGATCCTGTTGCCTCCCCATCTCCTGATGCAGCAGCCTTTACATTTGTGCCTTTCTTTTGCATCTCCTCCTTTGTAGGAGTCTTCATATCACTGCCTGTGTAGACCTTATACAGAACTGTGAAAGTCTCTATTCCGCTCAGAGCATCCGTACCGGCGATGTCGAGTCTGCAGTTCTTGCCTCCGCCTGAGAAGATTGCAACCTGCTTGGTTATCTTGGGACTTACTGTGTCATAGATGCAGTCTCCGGTTGAAACAAATGTCTTGTTGCCCGCAAGGTCATAGACTATCGCGTAAATGTAGTTCTTTTTGTTCTTGCTGATGGTCGGCGCATCCGAATCATCATAGGCATTCCAAAGAGAACTGGTCTCCGGAACCTCCTTCAAAAGGTCTCCGGCTGCCTCATAGAACTTGTCTCCAACGTAGTAGAGAACATAGTCTACATCTTTGTCAGAGTTTATCTTAATTGTTTCTGCCTTGTCTGTTGTAAGAGCGACGGTATCTGTATCTACAAACTTGTAGCTCTTGTAGTTGCCCACCTCTATGGAAGCTGATGAAGCATTTCTGTCTATCCTGATGACTATTGTAAAGGTCTGGATATCCTTGGAGTCCTTATTGTTCTTGAAATCCAGTTCCAGAGTGTTCTCGCCATCCTTGGTAACAGTGTAGCTGTCCTTGAAATTATTCTTGCCCGAATCGGAAATCGTATATCCCTCACAGGTCAGAGTGACATCCTTGTTGAACCAGTCTCTGTATTTTCCGCCGTTGTACTGAACAGGAAGATCGATATCCTTGTAGATTACGATTCCGGTAATGGTAACCGTTCTCTCACTTCCCGTAGTCTTATCCCTGAATGTCAGGTCAAAGTCAGGTGCCTTGCCGGCTTTATTCCAGATATAGTAGTTGGCAAAGCTGCCACCTTCCGGAGGACTTACCTCAAAGCCGTTTGCGCTGATCCTTACACTGTCATGGTAGTAGTCAGCCTTTACGGTCTTTCCGTCATACAGTACGGCAAAGGCTGTAATCGTAATGTTCTTAAGTCTCTGCGAAATGATCCTTCCTGTGGTCTTGTTTTTGAGATATACCAGAACTCCCTGCTTTGCACCGGGGGTCTTGTAGATCAGAGAATCCCCATAAACGCCCTCATCAGGTAATGCTATCTGGTAACCGGAAGGAGCACCGATCTCAACCTGATCATGATAGTTTTCTTTGAGAGTGGTCTCTCCGTTGTAGGTAAAGCCGGAAGCCTCTGCCACTTCAACAGAGTTTCTGAATATCCCTGAAAAGTTTCCTTTTCCCTGATAGTTAAGGGCATATTCGCTGCCGGTTTCTACAACCTGCCCTGCACTTGGGAAATCTGTTCCAAGAATAACTTCATAGTCAGTTCCCTCAACAAGAGCGTTTCCACTAAGAGCAAAAGAATATGCATCCTTGGCAAAATCCACATTGCTGGCGGCATAATCGATATTGCCGGACTCCGTCATCTTAAGATTCGGTGACTTAGTGGCGGTCTTCTCAATGTTCAGAGGATCAATGGTTATGGCTCCATAATCCTTGGAAACTTTGAATGTCTTAGTTACAGCCGCAGATGTGTAATCGTAGGTAATGCTGTAAGTAACATCATTATCCTTATAAGTCCCGGCATTTGTCTGCTTGAAATCACTATCCTGAGTGTGAGTCGAAATGGACACAGTCACTCCGGGGTCAGTATCAGGTACTACCGGTTTCTTATAGTCTTCAAGAAGCGACTGTTCCTTGCCGTTATAAACAAGACCTGTCGCAGCAACGGGAGCTCCGCCGTTCTTTGTAAAGAAATCGTCAAATGAAACCGGTGCCGGATTTAATATAAGGTTTTCAATCTTCTGTTTAAATACTACTCCCTTACTATTCTTTAAATATACATAGAAAGTCTGGGGCACAGTATTTATTTTGTCATAAGTATAAGTACTGCCAAAGGTTCCGGATGCATCCGGACTTATTGTATAGCCTGTTGCAGGTGCAATTATTACTGACTGATAGTATTTGCCGGTGGAATTGAAAGGCTGCCCATCAAAAGTCAGTGCCACCTTATCAAGACCAAAGTCCACAGAATAGGCAGAATTGAAATCACCGGCTCCAATTGCGGAAAAATCTACTGTGTTTATCTTATGGTCACTTCCCTCAGCCACAGGAATATCATCATCGCCCAGTGCGGTATAGGTGACCAGATAGTCCTTGTCCTTCACAAGGGTGTATTCCTGTCCCGAAGCAGGTGTGTAATCTTTTGTGTACTTGAGAGTGTAAGTTCCTCCATTTAAGAAGGCGGTAGCAGCTGCATCAGCATCGGGTTTTGTAGTGATAGTACTGATATCAACCGTCTTTATCTGAAGTCCTGATATAGTAGCCGTGTATTCTCTTGTCTTCCCGGACTTTTTCAAATATACCCGGAAGTCTTCGCCGGTTTTAACTGTATATTCCGCAGAGTCAGCATAGTCGCTGTCCGGAACCTTTATCTGCAGGGGGTTGCCTCCGGAGATTTTGCCTGCAAGCAGTACTCCATAGTTGTAGGAGGCAGCCATTGTCTCTTCTCCGTTAAAAGTAACGACCGGCTTATCTACGGTAAAGCTTTTTCTTGTCTGCCCCTCGTATTTATCTCCTTTTCCGGTGCAGAAAATGGTATACTTTTTGCCTATCTCAAGGGGGCTGTTTGTAAAGTCACTGCCGCTTTCATCATTTTCGCCTTCCCTGATAACATATGTATAGTCTTTACCATTTTCCAGTGTTTCTTCAGTGCCGTCATTATATTTCAGAGTAAAGAGATCATCGTTTTCAAAATCAACTTCACTGAAGGTGGCGTCTTTAATATCTCTCTTTTTTACAGTCAGATTATTTACAGGGACGCGGAAAGGCTTTCCACCATCTTTTTGCACATATACATAAAAGCTCTTGTTGTCGACTATAGTTGTATAAGCCACCGAATCGGTGTAGCTTGATTCTGATCCATCAAGTGAAATCTTATAGTTCGCAGAATCGCTGCAGGACAGAGTTACTTTCAGTATGTATGGATTGGTTATCGTGTCACTGCCATTAAATTTTATTTTGGCTCCATCAGGCAGGGAAAGCTTGAATTTAAAATCTTTGGCTCCTTCATAATTATTGCCCATGCCGGCAAATGTAATGGTGTTTTCAGTTGTAGAATCCGCAATAGGCACTGACTCAAGCGTAGCGGTATAATCCGTGCCTTTCGTCATTGCAGCAGGTGTAGAAGACGAGTTTACATGCTTTAAATTAAAAGCTGTATCAGTATATTCAGAAGCACTAATAGTAGTTCCGCTGCTCACGGACTGATTGCTTCCATTATACACATCTACGTAGTTATCATTACTATATTTAGTACCAATGTTATTTTTATTGATATATGCTGTATAATCACCGGTATGATATGAAAAGCTCCCCATATCTACCATTGGGGTTCCTAGTTTAGCTTTACTAATAGTTACTTCAATTTCATAATTCTGTGGTCCCGGTGATTTGCCATCAGAACTTCCTTTAAGGACAATTTCTGAGCCATTATAGGTATAGCGATAATACTCTGTAACAGGGCCAACAGGAACTTCTTCAATATAATTATTTGCTTTTTTTTCAACATTTATCGAACCTAAGTTAGATGTCTGATCTTCCCCGTTATACACAAGGTCTTTATTTTCGACTGAGGTGACAGCTACAATTTGTTTTGCCCCATCAGGCAGGCCATCACTACCTGCCCCAAACAGTCCCTTCCTCAATGCATTTCTGGTTATGATCTGGTTTCCACCACAAACAGTGCACAGTCCGTCTTCGCCAAACGTGCAGGGTTCAATCTCTGTATAGTCGCAGAGGGCGCAGGTTCTGGTGTGGTTGCCCTTTCCATCGCTCTTCCACTTACCCATCTTATGCTCTTCAGTTATAGTCCTGTCATCGTCGTCTTCAGCGCACAGTGAGCAGACACCTGTGTGGGTGCCATCGCCGTTATCTTTATATTCGTACTTATGAGTGTGGGCTTTGCCTGTTCCGTCGTCCTCTATCTCTTCTTCCGCACCGCAGTCCGTGCAATATCTCTTTAAAGTGCCCTCATCGGTCTTCTCATAATCTGTGTAGTTGTGGCCTTCCGTGATCTCGTCGCCGCATACGCTGCAGACTCCGGTGTGTGTTCCGTCGCCATTGTCAGTATAGTCATACTTATGTGTTGTGCACTCTGTTGTAGCAGCATCATCTTCGCCAAGGGACTTTTCATAACCACAGATATCACAGATGTTGTCATCACCAAACTCACAGTCCTCTGTCACGGATTTGCCGGAGTGATAATAGAGGATGTGCGTTCCATCATTATTAGATGACTTTGACTCCACATAGTCCTCTTCGTCATCATCGTCATCATCATTGTCGAGGATATCATCATTGTTATTCAGATCATCATTATTATTCAGATTATCGTTATTGTTCTGATCGTCATTATTATTCAGGTCACCATTATTGTTCTGATCATCATTGTTATTCAGGTCACCATTATTGTTCTGATCGTCATTATTGTTCAGGTCATCGTTATTGTTCTGATCATCATTGTTATTCAGGTCACCATTGTTGTTCTGGTCACCATTGTTGTTCTGGTCACCATTGTTGTTCTGGTCACCATTATTGTTCAGGTCACCATTATTGTTCTGATCATCGTTGTTGTTCTGATCATCATTGTTGTTCAGGTCACCATTGTTGTTCTGATCATCATTGTTGTTCTGATCACCATTATTGTTCTGATTGTCATTATTGTTCTGATTATCATTATTGTTCAGATCATCATTGTTGTTTTGATCATCATTATTGTTCAGATCATCATTATTATTCAGGTCACCGTTGTTGTTCTGATCATCATTGTTGTTCTGATCATCATTGTTGTTCTGATCATCATTGTTGTTCTGATCATCATTGTTGTTCTGATCATCATTGTTATTCAGGTCAACGTCATTATTAAGGTCGTCATTATTCAGATTGTCTGTATCATCACCGCCCTGACCATTATTCCCATCGCTATTAAGATCATCTCCACTGTTATCATTATTGTTCTGATCAGGGTCGTCAGGCAGAGTTGTATCTTCACCATCCTCTTCATCAACACTGGTGTTCTCATCAATCCTGTTCTCATCCAGATTGACATCATTAACAGTCGCATAACTGAACATGGATCCTATTCCGGATGCCGTGCACAACATGCTGGTTATCAGAAGACCTATAAAGATTCTCTTTGCTCCCGCCTTAAGATTTTTAAACTGTTTTTTTATTTTCATAATATTACCCATCTTTGTGACTACGATGCCTGTCACAACTTTCTAAAACTGAAATGTCAGCGGACTCCTCACTACATTTATTTCGGCTAAATCCGCCTTATAATCCATTGACAAAAATAACAAATATATTCCATTCAGAATGTATATCTCTGATTCACCAAATTTTGACTTTGCCACTAATATTTTTGACCCGCTTGAACATTTTTACCTCTTTAGGTCATACTCTTCTTCCGAATTCATCCCTATTCCACTAATATTTTGACCTGCTTGAACATTTTTATTTCTTTAGGTCATACTATTCTTCCGGATTTATCACTATTCCACTAATATTTTTGACCCGCTTGAACATTTTTACTCCTTTAGGTCATACTCTTCTTCCAGATAAATCCCTATTACACTAGTATTTTTGACCCGCTTGAACATTTTACTCCTTTAGGTCATACTCTTCTTCCAGATAAATCCCTATTACACTAGTATTTTTGACCCGCTTGAACATTTTACTCCTTTAGGTCATACTCTTCTTCCAGATAAATCCCTATT
>JAEEGL013012316.1_pt1 | contig 22341 bp, 16 predicted proteins | sample 9134231 | NCBI WGS metagenome assembly JAEEGL01 (sample SAMN16246548, study PRJNA631951) | gut metagenome | biome: gut microbiome; feature: rumen; material: fiber-attached | host: Bos | place: Iran: Karaj | collected 2018-10 | reverse complement strand
ATGAGGATGTTCTTTCCTATGCATTGTTCCCTCAGGTTGCTACTGATTTCTTCAAGTATCGTATGGCACAGCAGGAAAAAGTGGATATGTCAGAAGCTGACACTAAGAACGGCGCATATCCCGCATAAGCGGCGTTTTGTAATTAGCGGCAGTAGTTAATAACTACTGCCGCATTTATTTGCTTTAATAAAAATGAAATTTAAACTTTTGCTCATAGGGGTTTAGTGATACAATTCAACTCGTCATATAATATATGAGTAGGGGAAATACTTAAGTGGAAAAAATTATAAGAAAATATATCTATATAATTATTATTTTTGTTATATCATTGCCAATTCTTTTTTTAATATGGAAATACAGTGATAATTCCAAATTATCATTTTCTATAACTTTATCATCAGATGAAAAAAATATCATAAGTACATATAAACATAAAAAGTCTCTTCGGTTATTTGTTCCGGGAAATGTAGATATTATGACTCTTACCTTAGAATCGCCCAAGCTTATTATTGATGGAGATGAGTATGTAAAAGGGGATACAATATCAGACATTAGTTTGGATGAGAGACATGAAATCATATTTAATGGAAAAAGATATGACTTTTATGTAATGCAGGGATCCCAGATTCCATCTATATTTGTTTCTACTGCTCTAGGAAGTATGAAAGAGGTTTATAATGACAAAAATCATAAGGAACCTGTTTCTGTAAGGATTTATGACAAATATGGAAACTTGGATTATTCTGATAAAAATGCGTATATAAAAGGTCGAGGAAATACTACATGGGATTGGACATGGATAGATAAAAAGCCTTTTTCATTATTATTTAGCGAAGAGACGTCAGTGCTTGGACTTTCAAGGGCTGAAAGGATAGCGCTCATTGCTAACCAGTCAGATATCCCCAATGTCAAAAACAAAAGCGTTCTTGATATGGCCAAAAAACTTGAACCTAATTGGTCTCCTTCATCAGAGTACGCAGAGCTTTATATTGATGGTGAATATTTAGGGTTGTATCTTGCCTGTGATAAAATCGAGAGTACAGATAATAAGGTTATTTTAAATCCGGATAATGATTATCTACTCCAGGCTACAGCAAGATGGGATGAGAAGGAAATATCGTTGTATACCAAAACAGGACAATGTTTTTTTGTGAAATTTGGTGATCTCGACGACGCAGCTTTGACAAATCTGAATGAAGTGCTTAATAAAATAGAAGATGGACTAATTTCTAATAACATCCCTGATGAACTGGACATGGAATCATTTGCTAGAAAATATTTTATTGAGCAAATCTCATGTAATACAGATATTAACTCATTATACTTTTATTATAAGGATGGAAAAATGTATTCAGGACCTGCGTGGGATTATGATCTAGCTGCTAATAGGCAATGCGCAGCAGCTGTCTACTCACTGAGACGTTTTCCGTGGTATGATAAGGTGTTTGAGAATCCTTCAGTTAGAGAATATCTGATAGCATCATATTCTGAAGTTTATAGAGATGTTTTGTATGAATATATTTCAGAAGTAAAGAGATTAGAAGAATTAGTTTATAAATCAAATAAAATGAATACCATGAGATGGGTCAGTGTTTATGGTTATACAGATATGGACGATGAATATGAGAAGTTAAATGATGTCTACATAAGACATGCTGAATATCTTGATAAAGCATTCATGGATAACCCCAATGGAAATATGCTTAGGATTCTTTTTGATGGAGAGGATCTTGATTATCTGTATTTTGCTGATGAAAATGGAAAGGTGGATTTCCCTGATGATAGTGTTATAAATGATGCCGATACATGGATAAATGCTTTAGATGGAAGTGTATTTGATCCGGATTCAGCATTAACTCAGAATGTTTCAATTTATAAAGGAAACTGAAATATAGGAGAACAACAGAATGTCAGATACAGATAAATTCAGACATGAATACAAATACCTGATATCCGATCAACAAATAGTTCTTTTGCAGCAACGGCTTAAAATGTTAATTCCATTCGATTCACATACTTCAGAAGATGGAACATACAGTATACGTTCACTGTATTTTGATGACTATAATGATCGATGTTTAAACGAAAATATTGATGGAGTTGCTCCACGAGAGAAATTTAGGATACGCATATATAATTGCGATTCTTCTCGAATAGTGCTCGAATGTAAAAGAAAAGAGCACGATAAGGTTCAGAAGATATCATGTCCGTTAACTAAAGAACAATGCTTAAAGCTTATGAATGGTGAGATTTTGATGGATATAGATAGCCAACCTAAGGTTTTAAGAAAACTCACACTGGAAATGATGACTCACATGATGCGGCCAAAAGTGATAGTGGGATATGACAGAATGCCTTATGTAAATAAGCTTGGAAATGTTCGTGTTACTTTGGATATGAATCTTTATTCGTCAAATAATATAAAAAAATTCTTTGATGAAGATATCTCCAAGCGGTTGGTAATGCCACGGGGGCAACATTTGATGGAAGTGAAATGGGATGAATTCATACCGGATACGATATTCAGGGCATGCCAGTTGAGCAATCTTCATCAGACGGCTTTCAGTAAATATTCATTATGCAGAAAATATAATTTGTAGGAGGTTTATATGGAAAATATTTTTAAGAGGTCTTTTTTAGAGGGGTATGCAAGTGCTGATATTTCAATTAAATCAGTACTTGTGGCTTTGGCGATAACACTTCTAATAAGCTTATATATCTTTATGGTATACAGAATCGTGACCAGAAAGACATTTTACTCTAAGAGTTTCAATATGTCGCTGGTATGCACTGCACTTATTACAGCTGCTATTATCGTTACTATTCAGTCTTCGATAGTTGTTTCTCTAGGTATGGTCGGTGCTTTATCAATCGTAAGATTCAGGACTGCTATTAAGGATCCTATGGATTTGGCTTTTCTTTTCTGGGCGATATCGGTAGGTATTATTTGCGGTGCTGGTTATGCTGCATTTGCCGTTATTCTTTCGATAACTATTACAGCTGCAATAATTATGCTTGATAATATTCCGGTGGCAAAAGCCTCTATGATATTGGTGGTAAATTGCAATGATATTGATTCAGAAGATAAGATTCTTGAATGTGTTAGGGAAACTGTTAAACACTTCTCTGTAAAATCTAGAAACATGACATCATCTACATTGGATATTACATTGGAACTTAGAACAAGTGAAGGTGGCAAGCTGGTAAGAAATCTTATGAATATCGAAGGTGTACAATCAGCTAATCTGCTTCAGCATGATGGCGAGGTTACATACTAAATAGATATAGATAAAAATTGGGCTATGTTCACAATGGACATAGCCCTGAATTTTGTATGCGATTATTTAATGATTGCATCCTTGTTTGACTGGCGGCGAATCTTGTTGATAACCTTTGTCTTATTCTTTCCTTTAACGCCCTGTAACTTGATGGTTACTTTCTTTGTCTTTACTTTGAATGCGTTCTTTCCAACTGAGAGAGAACCGTTGCTAGCTGTTCTGATAGTGATCTTCTTATACTTAGCACCCTTTAAAGCGCGCTTTCCGATATTCTTGATGTTCTTTCCGATGATGAGTTCTTTTCCGCTTGCGTTCTTAAGAGCGTCGTCTGTGATAGCTGTAACTATGTAAGTTTTTCCGCTCTGGCTTACAATCTTGTCGAGGATCTTAACGCATCTTGCGTGCTTGTCAGCTGTTGTACCTGTATAAGTTGCTTCGTCATTGCTGCTTACTACATATCCTGTAGGAGCGCCACTAAGGTCGATTATTACTGATCCGATTTCCTCTGCTTTAGGTGCCTGATCTTCTTCTGCGGAAGTGTCGGAACCATTAGATGTATCGTTGTTAGTTACTTCATCATCCTGTGCTGAATTCTTTGTGATTGCATTAGCATCATTTGAGTTATCATCAGCTGCTTCGTTATTTGTTTCCTGCTCGTCGTTATCGTCTGAGTTAATATCATTTGAGATATTGTTGTCTGTGTTATCTTCGTTGTCTATTACTTCGTCATTGTTTGTTGTGTCGTCGTTGTTTACAACTTCGTCATCATTGTTTGTTGTATCGTCGTTGTTTACAACTTCGTCATCATTGTTTGTTGTGTCGTCGTTATTTATAACTTCGTCATCATTGTTTGTTGTGTCGTCGTTATTTATAACTTCGTCATCATTGTTTGTTGTGTCGTCGTTATTTATAACTTCGTCATCGTTGTTTGTTGTATCGTCGTTGTTTACAACTTCGTCATTATTATTTGTTGTATCGTCGTTGTTTACAACTTCGTCATTATTGTTTGTTGTATCGTTGTTATTACTAGTAGTATCGTCGTTATTTACTGCCTCGTCATTATTATTAGTAGTATCGTCGTTATTTACTGTCTCGTCATTATTATTGGTTGTATCATCATTGTTAATTGTTTCGTCGTTATTAGTTGCGTTATCGTTGTTACTTACTGTATCATCATTATTTGTGATGTCTTCGTTGTCAGATGTTTCGTTTGTGTTTGAATCGTTGTTTTCTTCGTTGTTTGAATTGGAAGTTTCTTCAGAATTTGAATCGGAAGGTTCTTCAGTATCATTAGAATTTGTATCTGTTATTTCATCGTCCTGGCTATCAGAGTATAAATCTCTTGTTCCGATGCTTTCCATAACCCAGTCACCGTCTAAAACAAGTTCTTCACCAACTCTGACTGTAACTTCTTCATCACCGAGTACTACTATAAGATCTGTGTTCCAGGAGTTATTTTTAATTACTACTCCGTCCTTTAAGGTATCGCCTGACAGAAGAGAAGTATCAAAAACGGGATTTTCTTTACCTACAAGTTCGATGCATCCATTAGAGATTGTAGCTGCTTTTGTTGCGAAGGAATTACCAATCATAAGAAGTGATGAGATTGTAAAAGATATTGCTGTATATAATAAACTTTTTCTTGAAATCATATTTCAGTACCTCCATATCAATTTTGTAATTAAATATTATCATCAAAATTTTGGAGATTCCATATTAATAAAATAAAAAATCATAAATTAAATATAAAATGCCATTTTTATTTCAAAATGTTATTGCAATGTGGAAAATTTGTTTATCGCAATAAAATAACCATTTTTACGTTCACTGTAGTATAATGACTATATATGTTTTGTACTGGGTAGGAGTAACTGACTTAAAGCATAAGAAAACGCTATTATAATACGGAGCACTTATGGCTGAGTTTAATAAGAGAACAAAAATAAATGCAGTACCGGGATTATGGCATGCGGACATGCGAAGATCAGAGGAGAACAGACAGCTCCTTGCTGTTGATATTATAAATGGTTTTCGTGTGCGCCCCGGTTTATATGGTATGAATGGCGCTACAGTTCTTCCTGATGGCGTCAATTTCACTGTTTATTCTAATGGAGCTACTAAGGTTACTTTGCTTTTATTTCACAGGGGGGAAGACAGACCTTATGCTTCTATAACTTTCCCTGAGGAATATAGAATAGGAAAAGTTAGATCAATGATCGTATTCGGTCTTGAGATTGAGAATCTTGAGTATGGATATCGTGTTGATGGTCCCTGGGATGAGAGAAAGGGTCTCCTTTTTGACTATAACCATGTCCTTTTGGATCCTTATGCAAAAGCAGTTGTGGGGCAGAGAATCTGGGGACAGGCTACCAAATTCGAAGGGGCATATCATGCCCGTGTTGTAAAAAATGATTTTGATTGGGGAGAGGCGTCCTGGCTTAAGACACCCATGAGCGATTCCATAATATATGAGATGCATGTTCGAGGCTTTACCAAGGATGAATCTTCAGGGGTAAAGTGCCGCGGAACCTTTGCAGGCGTAATGGAGAAGGTTGATTATCTTAAGAGACTTGGGGTAACAGCCGTTGAGCTTATGCCTATCTTTGAATTTGATGAGACAAGGGATATGAGAACCGTTAACGGCAGAACTGTCCTTGATTACTGGGGATACAATACCGTAAGCTTTTTTGCACCAAACACAAGTTATGCTTATAACACTGAATATAATAAAGAAGGCTTCGAGCTCAAGGAGATGATAAAGCTTCTTAAGGAGAATGGAATAGAAGTAATTCTGGATGTAGTGTTTAATCATACAGCAGAAGGCAATGAGAACGGTCCGTTCATTTCCTTTAAGGGTTTTGATAATAATATCTATTATATGCTTACTCCTGACGGAGATTACTACAATTTCAGCGGATGCGGCAATACACTTAATTGTAATCATCCCATCGTTCAGCAGATGATAGTAGATTGTCTCCATTATTGGGTAGAGGAATATAAAATTGATGGTTTCAGATTCGATCTTGCAAGTATTCTGGGACGTGATTTAAACGGTGCACCTATGGAGCAGCCACCGCTTCTTCACAGACTTGCTTTTGACCCGCTTCTTGGCGATGTAAAGCTTATTGCGGAAGCCTGGGATGCTGGCGGAATGTATCAGGTAGGCTCATTCCCTTCCTGGGGCAGATGGGCAGAATGGAACGGCAAATACAGAGACAGTATTAGATCCTTCCTTAAGGGTGATTACTGGGCAGCCCCTGACGCAGTAAGGCGTATTACAGGTTCCATGGATATGTATGGCAATAACTATGCAGGCTATGATTCATCCATCAACTTTATTACCTGTCATGATGGCTTTAGCCTTTATGATATGTTTGCTTACAATGAAAAACACAATGAAGCCAATGGATGGAACAACACAGACGGTGCCAATGATAACAGAAGCTGGAACTGCGGAGCAGAGGGTGAGACTGATAATGAGGAAGTTAATAACCTCAGATTTAAGATGATGAGAAATGCCATTTCTGTTCTTATGTGCAGCCGCGGTACGCCCATGATCCTTCAGGGCGATGAGTTTGCCAATACCCAGTTTGGTAATAACAATGCATATTGTCAGGATAATGAGATATCCTGGCTTAATTGGGAACTCCATACCAAAAACAAGGGATTCTTTGATTTTTACAGAGATATGATTCAGTTCAGGAGAAAGCATCCTGCAATCAGAAAAGATCTTAAGCCGGCAGTCAGTGGACTTCCGCATATCTCTGTTTTCACGGACAATCCTTTTAATACCGACATAAATGACAATACCAAGATAATCACGGTCATGTATGCGGGATTTGTAAGGAAAAAGGGTCATGATGATATCGTAATCATGTCGGTAAATTCCTTCTGGGAGGATATTCAGATCACACTTCCTACACCTCCGGAAGGTGCTTACTGGACACTTGTAGTTGATACAGCTGCAGAAGATGGACATTATTTCAATAACAGGCCTAAGCCCTTATCAGTTCCTAACTGGAGAATGAAGGCCAGAAGTGTCAGCGTATTTATCGCGGCTTATGGAGTAGAGTATGGCAGATGATGCTTTAGTAAAACTGGAAAATATCGAAAATCAGGGTGAACCTGTGGCGGATAACGCTGAGAGTCCTTCTGAAGCAACTGATGCCAATGGTTCTGCAGATGCTGCAAAGGAATCAGAAGAAAATAAGCCTGCAAACAACAGACCTACGGATGAAGAGCTGACAGTGGAGGGCTATATCTTTTTATCAGTGCAGGATGCTGAAAAGGCAAAGCTTGATAAAAAGAAGATAGGCATACTTAAACAGAAGGTCACATCTGCAAAGGTTTCCGATATGGAGGCTGTCTACGAGAAGGCTATTTCTAACAAGATTTTCGCAACGCCCGTTGGCTGGGAGTACCTTGCAAAGCTTCGCGAGAAGCTGATTGCGGCAGGAGTTTCAGATGATGATCTTACGCCTATTCCCATAGAAGTTAAGATTACCAATGTGCAGCTTCCTGATGAATATCATCCGGAGCGATATTTTACTCCGCCCAAAAAGAAGCCACCCATGGACAAAAAGTTTGCCATGGCTCTTTTGATTGCTATGAATATAGTTCTTGTGGCGATGGTTGTGACCATGTTTGTGATTGCAGCCATGTCAGAGACTGATAATATCATCAATTATAAGCAGAATGTTACCAACAGGTTTGCTGAGTGGGAGCAATCTCTCAAGGAAAGAGAGAAGGCTGTCAGAATTAAAGAGAGGGATCTGAACATACAGGACGATACAGAATACGGATCCGAAATAGATGGAGAATAAAGATGGATAAATTAAAGATATTAGTTGTAGATGATGAAGCCAGGATGAGAAAACTGGTTAAGGACTTTCTCGTAAAAAGCAATTTCGATGTAATCGAGGCAGAGGATGGCCAGAAGGCGCTTGATATATTTTTTGAGGACCAAAATGGTATAGCTCTCATAATCCTTGATGTAATGATGCCTAAAATGGATGGATGGCAGGTTTGCCGCGAGGTAAGGGCATATTCCAAGGTGCCGATCATCATGCTTACCGCCAGAACTGAAGAGAGGGATGAGCTTCAGGGCTTTGAGCTTGGAGTGGATGAATATATCGCTAAACCCTTCAGCCCTAAGATTCTTGTGGCCAGAGTTGATGCAATTCTTAGAAGAACCACTCAGGTTACCAGCGAGGATATTGTTGAGGCAGGCGGAATTGTTATAAACAAGGCTGCCCACAGCGTTCAGATCGATGGTAAAGAGATTGAGCTAAGCTTTAAGGAATTTGAGCTTCTGACATATTTTATCGAGAATAAAGGTATCGCATTATCAAGAGAAAAAATACTTAATAACGTATGGAATTATGATTACTTTGGGGATGCAAGAACTATTGATACCCATGTGAAAAAGCTTCGCGGAAAAATGGGAGAAAAAGGCGATCTCATAAAGACCATCTGGGGAATGGGGTATAAATTCGAAGTGTGATAGAAGTAAATAACTATGTTTTATTATTTAAGGTACTGCTTCCCGGTGAGGTATTATGGAGAAAAATACGAAGAAACTGCGAGTTATTTGCAATGTCTTATCAGTTTTAGTATGGACAGGACTGACAGCTCTATGTGTTTATGCCTCTGTTCATTCTGAATCCTTCATGTTTTTAAGAGACGGAAATATATATATGACTATTTATCTGTTTCCGTTTCTTATGGTTGGGGCATTATACGGATATTTGATTTGTATGATATCCTTTGTTATGGCATTTGTCACCACACTTGTGGTAGAACCAAGCAGTGCTTATACTATGGCTATTTATCTTGTGGCGACTTTAGCTTTTGCGCTGTTTGCTCAATACGGTTTTTTCGGGAACTTCAAAAAGACTTCCATTGCAGCAATATCTACGCTGCTAATGACTTCTCTTACTGAATTTGCATGCCTTTCCGTAATAAGAAACAATGAATATAATTTAGAAAAAATCAATAAGGTTGTTTCGTATTTTACAAGGGATATGTTGACTATTCTTTTTGTCGGCCTTTTGTGTTATTTTCTTTTTTCAAAACTTCCTGATATATTCAAGGCCATTTTCCCTCTTGGTGTTTCATATACAAAAGCATATAAAGAAAACCATGAACTACAGAGATATTTTAGAAAAACCAGGTTAAGTATAAAGATATCCACTATTTTAATAGCTATGGAGCTTATTCTTGGCATTGCAGTAGCTATCTATATGATGATCCTTTTTCCCGACCTGAAAAGCATGTTTGTGGGCGGCATAAGACGCATGGAAAATGGTCAGTATGTTGAGCAAAATAATGACGCTGATAATACTGCTTCCGAAATATCTGATGATTCTACGGATAAAGCAAGTGAAACCAACGACGAGGAGGCTTCAAACACAAAAATATCGACTGTTTCGGACGAACTTGCATCTCAACGCGAAAAATTCCTGGCCGAAATTCAGGAAATGGATTATACCTTTGACTATGTCGCACTTGGCTTTGATATTAAGATGATTCTTCTTATGCTCTGTGTTGGTGTACCCATGGCAGCATTTGCCAGTTTCTTCACAAGAGTAACAATTGGAGGGCCTATTGGAAACATGTCGGATTTTTTGCTTGAATATGCCAATGCGGATGATGACATGAAGCTGGAAGTAGGACATAAGGTTGATAATATTATTGTGGGTTCAAAGGACGAGTTAAGGACCCTGTATGATTCAATGAAGACTACCGTGCATTCGGTTGAGGACTATATAAACAGAATCAAGGAAGAACAGGAGCTTGAGAAGGAACTTGAAGTTGCTCAAAAGGCCAGTGAAGCAAAATCTTCTTTCTTATCAAACATGTCACATGAGATAAGAACTCCTATAAATGCAGTTCTTGGAATGAATGAGATGATCCTCAGAGAAGCATCGGATGATCAGATCTTAGAATATGCCAATAATGTGAAAAGTGCAGGTAATTCACTTCTTGGTATAATTAATGATATCCTCGATTTTTCAAAAATCGAAGCCGGGAAAATGGACATACTGCCTGTGCAATATCATCTTGGATCTACCATAAATGATCTGATCAATATGGTGGATGTGAAAGCAAAGGATAAAGGTCTTAAGCTGGAACTTAATATAGACGAGAAGCTTCCTACACAGCTGATCGGTGATGAGATACGAATCAAGCAGTGCGTGACAAACATTCTTTCCAATGCGGTAAAATACACGGAAAAGGGCACAGTGACTCTTGAAGCCGGTTACAGGAAGATAGATGATAACAATATAATGCTTAGATTTAGGGTGAGGGACACCGGTATCGGCATTAAGGAAGAAGACTTAAGTAAACTCTATTCTCCCTTTGAGAGGATAGAGGAGATCAGAAACAGATCCATAGAGGGCACGGGACTTGGTATGAGCATAGTTAAGAAGCTCCTTGCACTTATGGATTCAAGGCTTGAAGTAAAGAGTGTATATGGAGAAGGCTCTGATTTTTCATTTGAAGTAAAGCAGCAGGTTGTATCCTGGGAAGAAATTGGCGATTTTAAAAAGATGTATAAAGAGTATCTTCAGAGTCTTGAAAAGTATCATGAAAAATTCAAGGCACCTGATGGAATAATTCTCGTTGTAGATGATACGCCAATGAATCTTACGGTAGTTAAGGGACTGCTAAAAACTACGGAGATTCAGGTGGATACAGCTGAAAGCGGACCTGAGACTTTAGAAAAAGTAAAAGCCGTAAAATACGATGCTATTTTCATTGACCACAGAATGCCCGGCATGGATGGAATTGAGACTCTTGCAGCCATGAAGGAGCTGGAAGGAAATCAAAACCTTGGTGTTCCGTGTATAGCACTAACAGCCAATGCGGGAGAAGGCGCAAAGGAAGAATATCTGGCGGCGGGTTTTGATGACTATTTATCTAAGCCTGTAGATGGCCTTATTTTAGAGGAAATGCTTGAGCGATATCTTCCTGATGAAAAAGTCCTGCATCCCGGGGATGTGGGATACGGCGAAAACTCAGATAAAGAGGCAGGCAAGGCAGATAATAAGAAAGAGGAAGATCAGCGCGAAAACCTGTACAATAAACTTGAGGGCGTTGATTATGAGCAGGCAATTAAAAACTGTGGAAGCCTTGATATCCTTACTGATGTGCTTCATGAGTTTTATCTGGCAATCGATTCAAAGTCATCGGATATTGAAGCATTTGCCACGTCAAAGGATTATAGGAACTTTACAGTTGCGGTTCATGCGCTTAAAAGCTCTGCAAGACTAATCGGAGCTATGGATTTATCTGAAAAAGCGGCATATCTTGAAAAATGCGGCAATGAGGAGAATCAGTCTGAGATAGAGGATAAGTGTGGAGAACTGCTTATTCTCTACAGAAGCTATAAGGATAAGCTTGCGCCGGCAGTGCAGACTGATGAAAATAAGGATCTTCCCGAGATTCCGGAGGAAGAGCTTAAAAACGCTTTTTCTGATATGAAAGAGCTTCTGGAAGCTTATGATTTTGATACAGCAGATGGCATAATGAAGATGCTTGAAGGCTACAGTATACCTGCTTCTTTGCAGGATAAATACAATAAAGTGAAGCAGCTGATGGCTGCTGTAGACAGGGATGCACTATTGGAGATTCTCTGAGTTTACTAAATATGAGGGCAGAATATGGAAAAAAGAGTATTACTTATTGGTAGTGAAAAAAGCTTCATGGTTACTTCCATAGCAAATGAGCTGAAGGAAGGCGGTTTTGAAGTCATAAGGACTATTCCCGATGTCACGCAGATAGAGCGAATGGAAGATAAGCCTTCGGTGTATCTCATTTATATTGAAAATGTGGATGATATGCTTGAATTTTTCGTATATCTGAAGGATAAGACTGTAGAGGATGATATTTCAGTAAGCGTCATTGGATCATCCGATGAGATAGAAAAAATATTGGTGAAGGTTTCAAGAGATCGCCTTGCTGCTGTTTTTGAGAGACCGGTTAATGTCAAAGAACTTGGCAGACAGATGATGTCAGTTGTCGAGCAGGAAGAAGTGAGACTTCAGAAAAAGAGGATCCTCGTAGTTGATGATGATGGCACAATGCTTAGGACTATAAAGAGCTGGCTTTCTGAGAAATATCAGGTTTTCATGGTAAATTCCGGAATGAATGCCATTACTTTTCTTGCTAAAAATAAGGTTGATCTGATTCTTCTTGATTATGAAATGCCTGTTACAACGGGGCCCCAGGTTCTTGAAATGCTTAGGAGCGAAACTGCAACAAGCAGCATTCCAGTAATGTTTTTGACGGTCAAGGGCGATAAGGAAAGCGTTATGAATGTACTTGCACTAAAGCCTGAGAAGTATCTCTTAAAAACCATGCCTCCGGCTGAGCTTATTGCCAACATAGATGAGTTTTTTGAAAAGCAGAAGTATAAAAATTACTGATAAATAGTGAATTTATTGTGAAAAAACTGAAAAAGGGCTTATGTAAGTGGTAAGATTATACTAACAGAAAGTATAAGGAAAGCTATGTAATTCAGTTATGAGTAAAAACGCAAGTGAGAAGAAGGTTCGCAGATCTCTGCGCCTTGAGTTTAGCATATTATTTATCCTTGTTATGGCAGGGATGATCTTTATGTGTCTTGTGATAAATAAGGCATTTTTGGAGAGGGTATATTTAAGCCATCAGCTTAGGGTTGTAAAACAGGCCTACAGTAACATTGATGATGCCTCGGATGATGGGAGCTTTACCACGGAAGAATACGATATTGAGCTTCAGCAGATCTGTGACAGATACGGAATAGAGCTCATTATTCTGGATGCGGATTCACAGATGATTAAATCATCATCAAGCGATGCTGATTATATGGCTTCTGTTCTTTGGGAGAATCTAATTGGCGATACTATGCGTGGCAGGGTGCCAATGCAAAGAGATATCCTCGAAAAAACCGACACCTACACTGTTCAGATTGAGCTGGATAGCAGGACCAATTCTGAGTATCTTGAGATCTGGGGAGTTATTGATTCAGGATATATCGTAATGGTTAGATGCGCTCTGGCTGGTATCAGAGAAAGCATCGGTATTTTCAACAGATTCATGACCTTTGTGGGAATCTCTGCAATTATCATAGGTTCTGTGCTGCTCATCTATCTGACTAATAAAATTACAAGGCCCATACTGCAGCTTAGTGATATTTCCAGCGAAATGAAGGATCTCAATTTTGAGGCTAAATATCACTCAAAGGAAAAGAACAAAAACGAGCTGGATATTCTTGGAGATAATATAAATGAGCTTTCTGAGACCCTTGAAACTACCATAAAAGAGCTTAAGACTGCCAATAACGAACTAAAGCAGGACATAGCCCGCAAGGAAGAAATAGATGAGATGCGAAGAGAGTTTTTATCAAATGTATCTCATGAACTTAAGACTCCTATAGCTCTTATCCAGGGGTATGCGGAAGGCCTTGATGAAGGTGTCATAGATGATCCCGAGAGCATGAAGTTTTACTGCGATGTTATCAAGGATGAAGCTTCCAAGATGGATACCCTGGTTAAAAAGCTCCTCACACTTAATCAGCTGGAATTTGGCAATGATGTAGTGAAAATGGAGCGCTTTGATATAGTTCAGGTACTAAAGAATTACGTAAAATCTGCCGAAATATTAACGAAGCAGAAAAATGCCACTGTCAGAATGGCAGATTATACTCCGCTGTATGTCTGGGCAGATGCATTTAAGACTGAAGAAGTGATCATGAATTATTACAGTAATGCCCTCAATCACCTTGATGGAGAAGGCATTATCGAGATAAAGCTGGAGCAACTGGAAGGAAAGGTGAGAGTATCTGTATTCAATACAGGAGAGCCTATTCCTGAAGACAGCATAGAACATATTTGGGAAAAGTTTTACAAGGTTGATAAGGCAAGAACCCGCGAATATGGCGGCAGCGGTGTAGGACTTTCGATTGTTAAAGCTATAATGGAATCCATGCACCAGGAGTATGGTGTAAGGAATTATGATAACGGAGTGGAATTCTGGTTTGAACTTGAAACCGTTTAACTCATTTAGAACTATAACAGGGGGCAGTTTATGAGTAAAAAAGGTTTTATGAAAATAATAGCTGCGGGGTGCATAGCTTCACTGCTTCTTACAGGCTGCGGTTCTACTTTTCCTGAGATGACAGAGGAAGAGTATAACCAGACGGTACAGTATGCTGTTGGTCTTTTGATGAAGTACTCCAATAATGGTGTTGAGAGATTATCATCCATAAGCGCTTTGGAGATGCAGCACCAGATAGAAAAAGAGGAGCGTGAGGCTGCCAAGGCGGAGAGAGATGCTCAGCTGGCCGAGAACATAGGTGATGGAACAGTAGAAGACACAGGCGAAGGTGCTGAAGAACTCTCTGAAGATGAAGAACTGGTTGCTCAGGCAGATGATATTACAGAGCTTGAAACCGAAGACGGAGATGTGAAGGTTGATATATCATCTGAAGATGGTAGCGAAGATGATAATGTTGATGAGCTTTTGGATCAATATGAGGATCAGCTAAAAGAAGGTGTTGAGACTGCAGAGAATTCAGACGAAGCGGATACTGCTGACAGCTCAGATGAAGCAGATTCAAGCGAAGAAGCTGATGCATCAGATAGTGCATCCACGGAAGAAAGTGTTCCGGATGCTTCTTTAGAGGATTTGGAATCTCTTGCTGATCAGCCCACTGAAGAAACACTTCCTACAGATGATTCTTCTGAGGGAGAATCTCTCACCACTCAGACTGATGAAACTGTAGACGGAATGAGACAGGAGATATCAAAGGGTATGTTCCTTACATACTCAGGCTACAGCGTTGTTGGATCTTATGCGGATGAGAGGGATGTTTTCTCAATTACAGCTACAAAGGGTAATAAGCTTCTTGTTCTCAATTTTAAGCTTATAAATACCAGCGGAATGGATGTTTCTGTAGATATGGTTAAAGCCAATCCTCATTTTCAGATAATCCTTAACGGAACAAATGTTGGATATACCAATGTTACAATGCTTGATAATGACCTTAGCAGCTTTGCCGGAACCATTCCTGCAGGAGCAAAACAGAACATGGTTCTCATTAAACAGATGAATCAGGACAAGGTAAAAACTGTGGATACACTGGGGCTTATCGGTACTCTCGGTGGAGATACCATCACATTTAACCTTGAATAAAGCCTGTATTTTTGCATGAGATTTATAAAGCGCCATTTTTGTGGCGCTTTTTTGGTTAATTACGTAAAATTGTGTTATAATCATAAGGTTAATTGAAACACTACTATAAACTATATCTATGAGTGTTTTTAGAAGAGGTAATAAATAATGAAAACTTTAGACGATTATGTAAGAACTATACCTGATTTCCCGGAACCGGGCATCATGTTCCGTGACATCACAACAGTGGTACAGGATCCTGACGGACTTCAGCTTGCTATAGATGAGATGCAGAATCTTGTAAAGGACGTTGATTTTGACGTTGTTGTAGGTGCAGAGTCCAGAGGATTTATTTTTGGTACAGCACTTGCTTACAACCTTAAGAAGGGCTTTGTAATGATCCGCAAAAAGGGTAAACTTCCCTGCGAGACCATTTCTGAGGATTATGAGCTCGAGTATGGCACAGCTACACTTGAGATGCACAAGGATTCCATTAAGCCCGGTCAGAAGGTAATCATCGTTGATGACCTTATTGCAACAGGTGGTACTATTAAGGCTATGATCAAGATGATCGAGAGACTTGGCGGCGAGGTTGCAGGTGTTCTTGTGCTCATGGAGCTTAAGGGACTTAACGGTAGAGCAGCTCTTGGCGATTACAAGCTTTATTCAGCACTTGCTTACGAAGGCAAATAATTTTTAATATTATATTATCAGTGCTGCGTAGTCAGACATCAACAGCGCAGCAGAAATTTAACTATTAGGATGGTAAGGAAAGATGGGACAGACTGATTTCGATGATGGAAAAATAGAAGCGATAGATGAGTTCCAATCACCGGAAGCCCTCTATGAAGGGCTTATTAGTCGCGTCCGCAGGTACCACCCATCCGATGATATCACGCTTATTGAGAAGGCTTATCAGGCAGCGTACGAAGCTCATAAGGAGCAGAGACGCAAGTCAGGTGAGCCTTATATTATTCACCCGCTTTGCGTTTCCATTATTCTTGCTGATCTCGAGCTTGATAAGGAGACCATTGCAGCCGGACTCCTTCATGATGTGGTGGAGGATACCATCTATACCAAGGAGCAGGTGGAGGAGCAGTTTGGCGCCGATGTTGCACTTCTTGTTGATGGAGTTACCAAGCTGCAGTTCCTTGAACTGTCCGGAGATTATGTAAATAAGACGCCTGATCAGATGGAGATGCAGGCGCAGAATCTCAGGAAGATGTTCCTTGCAATGGCAAAGGATATCAGAGTTATTCTGATAAAGCTTGCCGACAGACTCCACAATATGCGTACACTTAAGCATATGCCTCCTGAGAAGCAGCAGAGAATTGCTCAGGAGACTCTGGATATTTATTCACCGATAGCTGGAAGACTTGGTATCAGCAAGATTAAGATCGAGCTGGATGACCTTTCTCTTAAATATCTTGAACCGGATATTTACTACGATCTGGTTAAAAGAGTTGCTCAGCGCAAGATTGAGCGCGAGAGATATGTTGAGGAGATCTGTAAGGAAGTCAGAGATCACATAGATGCTGCAGGTATCAAGGGCGATGTAAACGGCCGAGTTAAGCACTTTTTCAGTATTTACAAGAAGATGCATAATCAGGGTAAGACCTTAGAGCAGATCTATGATCTTTTCGCTGTCAGAATAATAGTAGATTCCGTAAAGGACTGCTATGCAGCACTTGGTGTTATTCATGAGATGTATAAGCCTATTCCCGGAAGGTTTAAGGATTATATAGCAATGCCAAAGCCCAATATGTATCAGTCTCTTCATACGACACTTATTGGTTCATCCGGGCAGCCTTTTGAGATTCAGATCAGAACCTATGACATGCACCGTGCCGCTGAATACGGTATCGCAGCTCATTGGAAGTATAAAGAAGCATCCGATGGTAAGCATGCAGAGGGACAGGAAGAAGAGAAGCTCACATGGCTCAGACAGATTCTTGAATGGCAACAGGACATGTCAGACAACCAGGAATTCATGAATCTTCTTAAGAGCGATCTTAATCTGTTTTCAGAGGATGTATATTGCTTTACTCCTAACGGTGAAGTTAAGAATCTTCCTGCGGGATCGACTCCAATTGATTTTGCCTATTCAATTCACAGCGCTGTCGGTAACAAGATGATCGGCGCTAAGGTAAACGGCAAGCTTGTGCCTATCGATTACAGAATTCAGAACGGTGACAGAATTGAGATTCTTACCAGCCAGAATTCCAAAGGACCAAGCCGCGACTGGCTCAGTATTGTTGGCAGTACATCTACCAAGAATAAGATCAATCAGTGGTTTAGAAATGAGTTCAAGGAAGAGAACATCAATAAAGGTAAAGAACTTCTTCTTGAACACTGCAGAGCTAAGGGTATCGATCTTTACAGCATAATGAAGAACGAGTACCAGGAGCTTATAGTCAGGAAATACGGCTTCCACAGCTGGGACGCTGTTCTTGCTGCCGTAGGTCACGGCGGATTAAAAGAAGGACAGGTTGTTAACAAGCTCTTAGAGCTCTATGAGAAAGACAACAAGAAGAACATGACCGATGAGGAGGTTCTTGCTGCTGTCGCAGAGAGCAGTGTAACTCCCAGAGTTTCAAGCAGTGGAAATGCCATTATCGTTAAAGGTATTCATGATGTAGCGGTTCGTTTTTCAAAATGCTGCAATCCTGTTCCCGGTGATCCGATCGTGGGCTTTGTTACAAGGGGAAGAGGAGTATCAATTCACAGAAGAGACTGTGTGAATGTTGCGGCTATGCAGAAGGAAGACCGCACAAGACTTATCGAAGCCAGATGGGAAGCCCGTGCTCCCGGAGAAAAATATGTTGCGACCATCAACATATTTGCCAATAACAGATCAGGCCTTCTGGCTGATGTTTCAAGAGCTCTTACTGAGAAGAATGTGGATATTATTTCTATGAATACCCGCACCAGTAAGCAGGGACTTGCAACCATGGAAACTGCTTTCCAGGTAGCAAGCAGAGAAGAGCTTCTTGAGATTGTTGATAAGATCAGAAATATCGAAAGTGTTATCGACATAGAGAGAACTACAGGTTGATGCTTTTGATGTTGCTGGTACATTACACTTGATAATAAGATATAGCTTCGGGATTGCAGCAAGTGTTTTGCTGCGGTTCCGAAGAGTTATATGTTACTACGAGGAATTCAAATGAATAATAAAGAGATAGGAAAAGCGGCAGTTGGTTCGATGCTCCTTGGTATGGTGCAGACTAACTGCTATTTTGTTTATAAAGAGGATGGCAGAGAGCATAAGCCGGGAGTAAAATATGACGATCCTACTCCTGTGGTGTTTTTTGATCCTGCGGATTATGGCGATAAAATATATGAGGCTTTGACAGACAGAGGCTTTAAGGTGGACGCCATCTATCTTACTCATGCGCACTTTGACCATATCGGCGGAGTGAAGGAGCTTTCTGAGCTTTCGGGAGCCAAAGTGTATGCCTATGAAGAGGAGAAGAAGCTCTGCGAGGATGTGGAATACAATCTTTCTGCAAACTATGGCCTTAATCTTACAGTTAAACCTGATGCATTTTTGAAGGATGGAGCTCTTTGCGAAGCAGCGGGGCTTAAGTTTAAGCTTCTGGCAACGCCCGGACATACACCCGGAAGCTGCTGCTTTTATTTTGAGGAGGACAAGATCCTTATTAGTGGTGATACGCTTTTTGAGGGCTCAGTTGGAAGAACTGACTTCCCGGGGGGCTCCATGAGTACCCTGGTAAGATCCTGCCATGAAAAACTTTTCACTTTACCGGATGATGTTGTAGTTTATCCGGGCCATGGCGGTTTTACTACCATCGGTGATGAGAAAATGTACAACTCGTTTTTGTAATTGAATTGGGAAAACATATGATTTTAGTAAAACTTAATAAAGATAAATTTAAATATGACATACATTCTTTGGTAAAAGCATTCTATCCGGCAGAGGATGTGCAGGTTTTGACTACTGAGGAACTTGATGCCAGAGAGAATACAGATGAAGCTAATAATGCGCCTGATATAAGAATAGATTTACTTGAAGATGAGGGACATATCGATATTTCATTTCTTCAGGAGGATGGAAGATATAAGTCTGAAAGCACAGAGTGTGACAGAGGAGATAATGCCGATGCTTCAGCATCAACGAACGGCACGGAAGCATCTCTTGCAACACCTAAGAATGCACTTAAGCAGCTCCTTTATAAGGGCTTATGTGAAAAGGCGGGAAGGGCGCTGCCCTGGGGCTCTCTTACTGGTATAAGACCCACAAGAATTCCCATGCAGATGATATATGAGAATAAGAGCGAGAAGGAAATCCGCGATTATATGCGCGGCACTTTTTTTGTATCGGATGAGAAGATGGACCTGGCCTATAACATAGCAGTCAGAGAGAAGAAGATTCTTGATAGCATAGACTTTAAAGATAATTACAGCCTCTATATCGGGATTCCTTTTTGTCCAACCACATGTCTGTACTGCTCATTTACATCCTATCCCATTGCAGCATGGAAAAAGACAGTGGACACCTATCTGTCATGTCTTGAAAAAGAGATTGATTATGTGGCTGAGGCTTTTGCAGGTAAAAAGCTCAACTCTGTATATATCGGAGGCGGAACGCCCACAACCCTTGAGCCTGATGAGATGAGAAGGCTTATCGGATATCTTAGAGATAAAGTGGATCTGTCACATTGCAGCGAATTTACTGTGGAATCAGGAAGACCTGATTCTATTACTAGAGAAAAGCTACGTGCCATGAAAGAGTGCGGAGTAGACAGAATATCCGTTAATCCTCAGACCATGAGTGATGATACTCTTAAGAGAATAGGCAGATGCCACAGCGTGGCTCAGTTTATAGATGCTTATAATATGGCAAGGGAAGAGGGCTTTGATAACATCAATATGGATATCATCCTGGGACTTCCAGGCGAGACGGAAAGTGACGTACGCCATACCATCGAGGAAATCGGGAAGTTAAGACCGAATGATCTTACGGTTCACAGCCTTTCTGTAAAACGCGGATCAAGACTTGCAGAGCATATTAGGACCAATGGATATTTTCTTGAGGGAGATACCGGTGCCATGATGGATATTGCAAGAGAAGGTGCTGCCAAAATGGGACTTACTCCTTATTACATGTATCGTCAGAAGAACATCTCCGGTAACCTTGAAAATACCGGTTACGCTGAGGAAGGAAAGGCCGGAATCTACAATATTCTCATGATGGAAGAGGTTCAGTCCATAGTTGCCCTGGGAGCAGGCACGGTTACTAAGAGGGTTTACGGCGATGGCAGAATAGAGCGCTGTGATAATGTAAAGGACGTTAAGCTCTACATCGAAAAGATCGATGAGATGATTGACAGAAAGCGCAAGCTGTTCGGTTGAGCCTTAGGAAAAATCCTAAGTTTAAAACTTTAAACAACGGCGTTTCAGACAAAAATTATGATTTTTCTTATGGGAGAGGGTATTAAGAAAGATTGGGGAGTACTTTAAATGCAGGTAAATAATAAAAGATACGAGATGATGACACAGACACCTATACCTAAGCTTATTCTTACAATGGCGGTGCCGACTATCATCAGTATGCTGGTAACAGCGATATACAACACAGCAGACACTTTCTTTGTGGGAAGAATATCAACTCAGGCTACAGCTGCTGTTGGTCTTGTTTTCACAATAATGGCTCTTATTCAGGCTACAGGCTTCTTTTGCGGACATGGTTCAGGTAATTATCTTTCAAGAATGCTTGGAGCAGGTGAGCATAAGGAAGCAAATGAGATGGCTTCTACTGGATTTGCAATAGCACTTATAATCGGTGCCATTATTGCAATCGTAGGTAATGTCTATGTAAAAGAGCTTTCCCTTATGATAGGTGCAACAGAGACTACTCTTGTGGATACCGAGAATTATATGAGAATAATTCTTATCGGTGCACCCTTCATGATAGGTCAGTTTGTAATAAATAATCAGCTCAGATTCCAGGGAGCTGCCATGTATGCCATGGTTGGCTTAATGTTCGGTGCAGTAATGAACATGGCACTTGATCCCCTGCTTATTTTTGTTTTCCATCTGGGAGTAAGGGGCGCAGCTATAGCTACGGTAATGGGCCAGGTTACAAGCTTTATTGTGCTTCTTATAGGCTCAAGCAAGGGTGAAAACATCAGACTTTCATTCAAAAACATTCGAATCAATCCTCATTACATAAAAGAAATCATCAACGGCGGTGCGCCTTCACTCTTTAGACAGGGCATGGCTGCTGTATCATCACTTCTTATGAACAAGATGGCAGGATATTTTGGCGGAGATGCTGCTATTGCCGGCATGTCTATCACAACACGAGTTATGATGATGCTTATGTCTGCTCTTATTGGCTTTGGTCAGGGGTATCAGCCTGTGTGCTCCTTTAACTATGGCGCAGGTCTAAAAAAGAGGGTGAGAGAGGGATATTTCTTCTGTGTTAAGTATTCCACAATATTCCTTGCAATAGTCGGTGCTGCATGCTTTGCTTTTGCCCCCTCTGTAATAGGTATTTTCCGTGATGATCCTGATGTAATAGCAGTTGGATCTGTTGCTCTAAGATGGCAGTCAGCTACGCTTGTTTTCGGAGGAGTGCTGGTAATATCTAATATGATGCTTCAGTCCATTGGTAAGGGGGTAAAGGCATCCATTACTTCATCTGCCAGAAACGGAATCTGCTTTATTCCGCTGATTCTTATCTTGCCTCAGATATTTGGAATTTTTGGGGTTGAGATAACTCAGGCTTGTGCAGATATTTTGTCTCTGTTTATAACAATACCTCTTGCTGTATCGGAACTTCGTAAATTTAAAGACTAAATTAAAAATTTAAATATATTAGGGTGTTGACAGAGTCGGCACCCTATAATATTATACTAAGTGTACTAGATGGATTAGT
>JAEEGL012932859.1_pt1 | contig 22341 bp, 18 predicted proteins | sample 9134231 | NCBI WGS metagenome assembly JAEEGL01 (sample SAMN16246548, study PRJNA631951) | gut metagenome | biome: gut microbiome; feature: rumen; material: fiber-attached | host: Bos | place: Iran: Karaj | collected 2018-10 | reverse complement strand
GGTGGGGATGCGCATCAGGATGGGGGTGCCCAGCTGCTCGCTGAGGTCGTAGCCGGCGAAGACCATATCGTAGGCTTCCTGCTGGTTCGAGGGTTCGAGCATGGGGATCATGGCCCAATGGCCGTAGTAGCGGCTGTCCTGCTCGTCCTGCGAGGAGAACATGCTGGGGTCGTCGGCGACGACGATGATGACGCCCTTGGTGCCGATGATGGAGGCATTCATGAAGGGGTCGCCGCAGACGTTGAGACCCACGTGTTTCATGCAGGTCATAGCGCGCTTGCCACTGTAGGCAACACCGATAGAGGCCTCGAGGGCGGTCTTCTCGTTGGCGCACCAGTTGGCCACCACACCCTGTTCCTTGGCCTGTTTGCTCTTCATCACGTATTCGGTGATCTGGGTCGACGGGGTGCCGGGATAGCTGTTGATGGCGCTACCGCCAGCGTCGATAAAGGCCTGTGCTATAGCCTCGTCGCCCAGTAAAAGGAGTTTTGACATAATTGTTGTATTTTTTAATTGTTAATTTTATACAATAAAACGGTGCAAAGATACGTAAAAAAAACCAATTGACGGAAATAATTTATTACTTACTGATTCAACGATTGTTGCGATGCCGCAAAGTCACTGTTGCAGCCATCCGTCATACTTATTGTTCCACTGTTGTTCTTCAGAGGATGGCTGAAGAGCGACCGAAAACAAAGGCAGTATGGCTGGGGTCATCCATGACAAAATATATATTATTCATAAAAAATTTGTACAGGATGAACTTTTTTACGTATCTTTGCATATTTAAAGCAGTGCGATATGCAGTTCAAAGATATTGTAGGACAACGAGATGTAATAAACCGGCTGACGGAAATCATCGACAGTGGGCGTGTGAGCCATGCACAACTGTTCCTCGGCAACGCCAAGGACGGCAGTATGGCCCTTGCGCTGGCCTACCTGCAATATCTCTGCTGCGAACATCGCGTACACCACACCGACGGCGACCTGCGCGCCGACTCGTGCGGCGAGTGCCCGAGCTGCAAGAAGCTGAGCCAGCTGATGCACCCCGACCTGCATCTCTTCTTCCCCAATGCCGCCACCGCCAAGGTGAGTTCCAGCAGCCTATGGAGCGGCGATTTCGCAGCCGAGTTCCGCGAATTCCTGATGGCCAACAGTGCCTGCGGCAGTCTCGACGAGTGGTATGCCTCGCTCGGCATCGAGAACAAGCAAGGCATGATCCGTGAGCTCGATGCAGCGCACATCGTCTCCGACTTGGCATTGAAGAGTTACGAAGGCGGATGGAAGATGGTGGTCATTTGGATGGCCGAAAAGATGAATACCGCCGCTGCCAACGAGCTACTCAAGACCCTTGAAGAGCCGTCGCCGGGCACGCTGCTTCTGCTGGTGGCAGAAAGCGACGAGCGTCTGCTGCCCACCATACGCAGCCGTGTGCAGACAGTGAGACTTCGGGCGGAGAACGGCGAACGTCAGATGGAGAACCGAGATGAGTATGCCCAGATATTGGTGGAATGGCTGCGCCTTCTCTTCAAGCTGAAGATGCGCGAGCTGTCGGCCCAGGTTGACAAGATGGCCTCGCTGAACCGTGAACAGCAGAAACAGTTCCTCAGCTTCGCCCTCGAGGTGATGCGTGGATGTTTCCTGCACGGCGCAGCAGGGCTTCCGGTGAACATAGGTTCGGGCGACCAGAAGTTCGACACCATGTTCCCGCAGATGATTACCGCCAACAACATTGAAATGATAGACAGCGCCCTCAACGAAGCCCTCTTCGCCATAGAGCGCAACGCCAACCCAAAGATAGCACTTATGCAACTCTCGTTCAATATGAGCAAGGCGCTGAAGAGAAGATAACGATTTGCCTGATATTCGATGAGAGACTAATTAAAACACGCTGAAAAAACATGGAAGAAAACAAAGATAAAGAGCAAGAATTGGAGCAGAAACCCGTGCCGCCCATCCCCGACGACGTAGAGGAGGTGGCAAGTGCCGAAGAGATAGAAGCATTCATGCGTGAGCGCCGCAAGGGCCGCATGGAGAAGAAGACGCAGGTGGAACGCGAGAACCCGGAAGTGGAGGAATACCACAGCGAGGAGAATGCCCTTGACCCGTACTTAGACCCCGATCCCGAGATACCATGGGTGAAATACGAAGAGCCCGTCTACCTGAGCCGCGGCTGCAACCACTGTCCCAAAAGCTATCAGCCGGTGTGCGCCATCGAGCGCCAGAGCTGTTCGAAGGTGACAAGCACCAACTGGCTGGCCGGCATACGGCAACCGACCATGCGACCCTTCGATTGCGTCGAGGTCCGTTTCAAAAACAACCATAAAGACTTCTACCGACTGCCCGACGGCCTGGAGGTCACCGAGGGCGACATCGTCGCTGTCGAGGGCCAGCCGGGCCACGACGTGGGTATCGTGTGCCTCACTGGCGAACTCTGCCGCTTGCAGATGCGCAAACACAAGGTAAATCCGGAATCGGAGACCATCAAAAAGCTCTTCCGCCGAGCCAAAGACACCGACATCGAGCGCTGGGGAGCATCAATTCGCGAAGAGCGTTCGGCACTGATACGCACACGCCAGATTGCCGCCAACCTGGGTCTCGACATGAAGGTTAACGACGTCGAGTTCCAAGGTGACCACTCGAAAGCCATATTCTACTATACCGCCGACGAGCGCGTAGACTTCCGCGAACTCATCAAGGTGCTTGCCGAGGAGTTCCATGTACGCATCGAAATGAAGCAGATAGGTGTGCGGCAGGAAGCCGGCAAGGTGGGCGGCCTCGGAACCTGCGGACGCGAGCTCTGCTGTGCCACATGGCTCACCAACTTCAAAAGCGTCACCACCGGCGCCGCCAAGACCCAGCAGATTATGCCCAACCCGCAGAAACTGGCCGGTCAGTGCGGCAAACTGAAATGCTGCCTCAATTTCGAGTACGAGGTCTATGCCGACGCCCTCAAGGACTTCCCACAGCCTCACGCCATACGTTTCCAGAAAGGGCTTGCGCTGTACAAGAAGACCGACGTATTCCGCGGCATCATGTGGTATGCCTACGAAGGCGAGAACGAGCTCATTGCCGTCAAAGCCGAAGATGTGAAGACCATCATGGAGATGAACCGCAACCAGCAATACCCAGAAAAGCTGGAAGACTACCAAGTGGAGCTCATGTCCACCTCGGCGTTGGCCTCGGAGTCGAACAGCGAAGAGGTGGAGCGCGAAATACAGCGCCTGAGCGAAGGCGGCAACGGTGTGGTAGGACAGGAGGAGCCTCGAGACGACCGCAGAAGGGACAACGGGAAGAGACACCAGGACGGTGCGGAACAACGCAGCCCCAAGGCCGACCGCGGCACCGGCGACCGTGGCGAACGCCGCGACCGCGACAACCGTGCCAGAGAAGAACGGCACGCCACCAGACAACTCCGCCAACAGCAGCAGAACAAAGCCGAAGGCAACCAGCGTCGCGAGGAACGCGACCGCAAGGGGCCAAGGCCCCAACTGGGCGACAACCGCGACCGACGCAGCGGCGGCAACCGTGACCGCAGAGGATAACTGAATGTCAAAATTGAAAATCGAAACCATGAGACGACTGTGGATATTGGCTATTATGCTGTTGCCCTTGATGCTGACATCGTGCGACGGCAGCATATACTATGACGAAAGCCGCAGCGTGGACGAGCACGGATGGCTGCCGGCCGACAGCGTATGCTTCGACGTGCAGGCTACCGATACGACCACGATATACAACTTCCTCGTCGAAGTGCGCAACAGCGTCAGCTACCCCTACAGCAACACATTCCTCTTCATACGCACCACATTCCCCGATGGCAGCTATGCCCAGGACACCATGGAATACCCGCTGGCTGACGCCTCAGGACAGTGGTATGGCCGCCGCACCGGACGCTATGTGGACACACGTTACTTTTTCCGCCGCAACGTACGCTTCCCGATGGAAGGCACCTACCACTTCGCCCTCACCAACGGTATGCGCGACAGCGCCATCGCAGGACTCAAAGACATCGGCCTGAGGATAGAATACAGCAACATGAAATAGCAAACTATGGCCAAGACAAACAATAAACACCCGCACCTCATACGCAACTTGTGGCTCATATTCGGAGGGCTCTGGTTGTTCATCGTCCTTTTCTTCTTCCTCCTCTCCATAGGATGGCTGGGGTTCATGCCCTCGTTCGAGGAGCTGGAGAACCCTCGGAGCCTGCAGGCCTCCGAGGTGCTGAGCGCCGACGGCGAGGTGCTGGGTTTCATCGGTCTGGAGAACCGCAGCAATGTCACCTACGACCAGATTTCGCCCAACCTCATCAACGCCCTTATTGCCACCGAGGACGTGCGCTTCTACAACCACTCGGGCATCGACCCACGCAGCCTCTTCCGCGTGCTCTTCAAAACCGTAATTGGACGACATGGTTCGTCAGGCGGCGGCTCGACCATCACACAGCAGTTGGCCAAAAACCTCTTCCCGCGCGGACACCAAAGCAAGATAGGTGTGGTGTTCGTCAAGTTCAAAGAATGGGTGGTGGCCGTCAAACTGGAGCACAACTACTCCAAGCAGGAAATACTGGCCATGTATTTCAACACTGTGGACTTCGGCAGCAACGCTTTTGGCGTGAAGACCGCCTCGAAGACTTTCTTCGACAAGACCCCTGCGGAGCTCGATGTCGACGAGGCAGCCCTGATGGTAGGACTGCTCAAAGCCCCTACCACATACAGTCCCATACTGCATCCTGAAGCCTCAAAGAACCGCCGCAACACCGTCCTTTACCAGATGCACAACTACGGATACCTCAGCGACGAGGAATTCGAGATGTACAAAGAGAAACCCGTGGACATGAGCCACTATACTCCGCAAAGCCACAACGACGGCCTGGCGACCTACCTGCGCGAATACCTGCGCACCTATATGAAGGATTGGTGCAAACACCACCGCAAGCCCAACGGCGAGCACTACGACGTACACAAAGACGGATTGAAGATACACACAACTATCGACAGCCGAATGCAACGCTATGCCGAGCAGGCCGTACGCGAACATTTCAGCAAAGAAATCCAGCCCGCCTTCGACCGCGAGTTGAAGAACCGCAAAGGGAATCCATTCTGCGACATCAGCAAAGACCAGCAGAACAAGTTCCTTACCATGGCCATGAAGAACAGCGACCGCTACCGCAACCTCAAGGCCGACGGCTTAAGCCAGAAAGAAATACGCGCCAAATTCGACGAGAAGGTCAACATGCGCGTCTTCAGTTGGAAAGGCAATCGCGACACAGTCATGTCGCCATGGGATTCGCTCATCTACTACAAGCGTTTCCTCAATGCCGGACTTATGAGCGTAGAACCCGGCACAGGCCATGTGAAAGCATACGTGGGCGGCATCAACTACCGCTATTTCAAATACGACAACGTGCAGAGCCATCGACAGGTGGGTTCGACCTTCAAACCATTTGTCTACACCATGGCGCTGCAGGACCTCGGCATGTTCCCCTGCACAGAAGTGCCTAACTCGCAGGTGTGCTTCGAGGTGTGGAACAAGCCTGATTGGTGCCCCAAGAACTCGACCCACGAACGCGAGGACGAGATGGTGACCCTGAAATGGGCGCTAGCACACTCTGTGAACTGGGTATCGGCATACATCATGAAACAAGGATCGCCCGACCAGGTTATCGACATAGCCCGCAAGATGGGTGTGCGCAGCCCCATCGACGCCGTGCCAGCCATAGCGGTGGGCACACCCGAGATAACAGTATACGAGATGGCTGGTGCCATGGCGACCTTCGCCAACAAAGGCGAATACGTCGAGCCCATATTCGTCACACGCATCGAAGACAGCAAAGGCATGGTTCTCGAGCGATTCACTCCGCACCGCAGCGAAGCACTCGACGAGGTGACGGCCTATATGATGATAGACCTCATGAAAGGCGTGGTACAGAGCGGCACGGGCGTGCGGCTCAACTACAAGTACCACCTTAACAACTACTCCACCAATATTGCCGGCAAGACAGGCACCACCCAGAACAACTCTGACTGCTGGTTTGTGGGCATCACACCCAAGCTTGCCACCGCTGTGTGGACCGGTGGCGAACTGCGCAGCATCCACTTCCGCAACATGACCTACGGACAAGGCGCCGCCATGGCACTGCCTATCTTCGGCCTCTACATGGAGAAAATCTATAAAGACAAGAAACTCAACTTCTATCGCGGCGACTTCGACCGTCCGTCGATACCGATAGAGATGGACTGCACAAACTTCCAACAGGAAATCGAGGACGAAGGATTCGACTGGGACTTTTAATCAGTTATGAGTTATGAGTTGTGAGTCAGCAGCCAACCTTCTCGGCATGACGCTGGTACAGCTGCAAGAAGTCTGTGCCGCCGAGGGTTTCCCGAAGTTCACCGCCAAGCAAATCTGCGACTGGTTGTATAAAAAGCGTGTCGACAGCATCGACAGCATGACCAACCTGTCGCTTGCCCAGCGCGCACGGCTGAACGAGATAGCATATATCGGCCGGGAGACACCGGTGCGTTGCCAAGTGTCGAAGGACGGCACCAAGAAATACCTCTTTCCCGTACTCGATGGCCGTTTCATTGAAGCAGTATTCATCCCCGAAGAAGATCGTGCCACACTCTGTGTAAGCAGTCAGGTAGGCTGCAAGATGGGCTGCCACTTCTGCGTTACCGGCCAGCAGGGTTTCCACGGCAACCTCAACGCCGGCGACATCCTCAACCAACTCTTCTCAATACCCGAATATGAGCAATTGACCAATGTGGTCTTTATGGGTATGGGCGAGCCGATGGACAATCTCAACGCCGTGCTTGCCGCCACCCAGACGATGACGGCCGACTGGGGGCTCGGATGGAGTCCAAAACGTATCACCGTAAGCACCGTAGGCATCATACCCGGCCTGAAACGTTTCCTTGACGAGAGCCAATGCCACCTCGCCGTGAGTCTGCACAACCCTGTACCGCAGGAGCGTCTGCAGATGATGCCGGTACAAAAAGCATTCCCTCTGAACCAAGTTCTCGCATTGCTTAGGGAATACGACTGGAACGGCCAGCGTCGTCTTTCGTTTGAATACACCATGTTCCGTGGCGAGAACGACGACATTGCCCACGCGCAGAAATTGGTGGACTCACTTAAAGGCCTCACATGCCGCGTAAACCTGATACGGTTCCACGAGTCGCCTGAAGCACCATACAAGACCTCGACGCCGACAACAATAAAAGACTTCCAGGAATACCTGAACCGCCACGGTGTCATCTGCACCCTCCGCGCTTCGCGCGGCCAGGACATTGACGCCGCCTGCGGATTGCTCGCCGGCAAAGAATAATCACCACCAGACCCAAAGTTACGCCGATGGCATTTGCCATCAGGTCGTTGATGTCGTAGCCGCGGTATGGCAGCAGCCACTGTCCCCCTTCGGCCACAAGGCCTATTGTGACAGAGACAAGCCAAACCAGCCATTTAGGGCCGACAACATCCCACAGGAACAATGCGCAGGGTATGAACACCGATGCATGCAGCAGGTGGTCGGCACGCAGGCCCAGGATATAATTGTCGAGCGGAATGCCGAGTCCGTTGAGTGGAGCCCACATAAGTATTGCCAACGCGGCGAAATACCACGGCCGCAGCTGTCGACGGCCACGACGCCCAAACCAGCGTATAACCGCGTTCTTGAGACGCTTGCGCCTTATCGAATGGCGCGACAGCCGATGCCACTCCTCGCTATTGGTGCTGACCACGGTGCCATCTGCACGATTGACATTCACAACCCGTGCTATCAACCCCTTCCGGTTCACCCGCTCGGTGACATAGTTGTTGTCACCCTGCAACACATAGAAATCTCCATCACGGCCGATAAGCCTATGGACAACATAGTTCCCAGCAATACAAAAAAGCAGTACATCGCCCATGTGCGGCTCTTCGTTCAACGATTCGAGTTCAATGACATCACTTTCACTCAAAGTGGGCAGCATACTGGTGCCCGCAACACGTATCTTCACATTTCTCCCATCGGCGAACAACTCGTCAACCAAAGCGAAAAACGATTCGTTGTCTACCCTCTTCTCTTTCATTGCTTGCCAAAAACAGTGTTATACGACAAATTTGCGGCACCGGTATCGGGCAGGCATCCCATACGGTAAACCGACGCATACTTCAGCACATCGGAAAGAAAATCAACCAGCATATCCGTCAATCGGTCCTCGCGCGCCATACATGGCGGGCATGAAGGCTGCAGTGCGGAAAAGGCCTCGACCGTTCCCAATCGCCGGATACTGTTCTCCGGCCTTTGCTCCAACCGCAGCAAGGCTGCAACAGGAACGCGCTCCTGACGGTAGCAGTGTGTCTTGCCGCTCCATGGCGAACCGTAGACAACCAACTCGTCGCCTTCGACGGCGAGGATGGGGCTGTCGTCGTTGAGCAGATGGGTGCCGGGAATGTTTTCAAGCCACAAGCGCGTGTGCGTACTCTTGCCGGTGCCGCTCTCACCGAGGCACATCACGGCGCGGCCGTCACACACCACCGACGACGAGTGCACAGCCACTCTGCGACGGGGCAAAGCAATCATGCCGTAAGCAGTCCACAAGGCGAACCTCAGCACAGTGGCATCATGGATTGAAGTAATGTCGACCACTTGCGGCTCGCGCGCATCATAACGCAATAAACGCCTGCCCCCGAAATCATAATAATATACACCTTCGGCATCAACGCCAAAACGGCATCGGGCACTGCCGTCGGCAATATCAAAACTGTGCAGCAGACGACATTGCGGCAATTGGATAGTGCTGTCGAGGCAGATATGCGCCCCGGATCTGGCATCGGAGGAGAACTCCACCATTCCCGGCAGCATCATTACACGCTCGAGAGTGTCGCCACCCTCAAGAACGATGGTAATACCGCCTATGGAAAACGCCGCCATAGATCAATCGATTATCATTCCTTCGTTTTTCATGCTCACAAGCCAGTCGGCGGCATCGCGACGCGCTGTGGCCTCATCGACCTCATACTCGTCGAGTATCAGCCGCACAACATCATCCTCACCAAATTCGCGACCGCTCAACTGTTTGTAAAGATGCATCGCCGATTCATTAAGAGCCACGACACGGGTCAAGTCGGTGGCACCTTTGCCCTGCATCATCACTATATGCTCGCCCGCTACGTCACGAACCTTCTTGTTTGAATCAATCCTCATGATTTCTGTTTTCCCCTTTAACGCGGAAACATTAAAAATATTTTATGACGCAAGACATATAATGGCCCCAGTAGATTCAACTACCGTGCAACACAGTTTTAGTTGTCTCCCATCGGAAGTTGTGTACTTGTAATTATAATTCAAGGGTTCAAAGCATCAAGGCAAAAGTTTTTTTTGCTGTTCCAATTATTATTTGTATTTTTGCAAAATATTTTAATACAAAATAACTATGTGTGGAATAGTTGGATACATTGGTGAGCAAGAGGCTTACCCAATCCTGATAAAGGGTCTTCATCGACTGGAATATCGCGGCTACGACTCGGCCGGAGTATCTATGATCAACGCCAATGGCGACCTGAATGTCTATAAAGCCACCGGCAAAGTGGCGGCGCTGGAAGAGAAATGCGCAGCCGAAGATACCACCGGCAGCATCGGTATTGCACATACCCGCTGGGCCACCCATGGCGAGCCCAACACCGTCAACGCGCATCCGCATCTTTCGCAGAGCAAGAACCTCTCGCTGGTTCACAATGGCATCATCGAGAACTACAAAACCCTCCGTGCAAAATTGGAGAAAGAGGGTTATGATTTCTGCTCCGACACTGACACCGAGGTGCTTGTGCAGCTTATTGAGTACACACAGAAGACTGAGAAATGCGACCTCTTTACAGCCGTGCAACGTGCCCTGAAAAACGTCATCGGGGCCTACGCCATAGCCATCCTCCAAAAGGACCATCCCGACCAGCTTGTGTGCGCCCGCAAGGGGTCGCCGCTTGTGATTGGAGTGGGCACTGACGCACGCGGCAAAAAAGAGTTTTACCTCGGCAGTGACGCAACGCCTATAGTGGAATATACCAAACAGGTGGTCTATCTCAAAGACGAGGAGATAGCCTACATGGACCGCAGCGGCAAGATTGACATCGTCAACCTGCAGAAGGTGCACCAAACACCTGAAATGCATACACTGAGCCTAAGCCTCGACGAATTGGAGAAAGGCGGCTTCCCGCACTTCATGCTTAAAGAAATTTGGGAGCAGCCGAACGCTCTGCGTACCTGCATCAAGGGCCGCCTGCACCCAAAGCGTCACGACATCACCCTCAGCGGCATCATCGAACACAAAGACAAATTCATCAACGCACGCCGCATCATCATCTGCGCCTGCGGCACAAGCTGGCACTCCGCCCTCATAGGCAAATACTTCATCGAGGAGGCGGCACAGATACCCGTGGAAGTAGAATACGCTTCGGAATTCCGATACCGCAACCCCGTTATCTATCCCGACGATGTTGTCATAGCCGTCAGCCAAAGCGGCGAAACTGCCGATACCCTCGCAGCCATCCAGCTGGCCGAACAGAAAGGTGCTTTCCTCTACGGCATATGCAACGTCATTGGCTCCAGCATCGCCCGTGCGACCCATAGCGGCACCTATCTGCATGTCGGTCCTGAAATCGGCGTGGCCTCCACCAAGGCTTTCACCGGACAGGTCATCACCCTCTGCCTGCTGGGACTGGCCATCGCCAAAGAGAAGCATACCTTGAGCGACGAGATGTTCCACATGCTGGTAGATGAATTATACATGATTCCCGACAAGATGCAGTGGACTCTGGAAAACAACAAAAACATAGACCAGTTTGCCCAGATGTTCACCTACTGCCGCAACTTTATCTTCCTCGGTCGCGGATACAACTACCCCGTAGCTCTCGAAGGCGCCTTGAAACTTAAGGAAATCTCATATCTTCACGCTGAAGGCTACCCCGCTGCAGAAATGAAGCACGGTCCCATAGCCCTTGTCGACGAGGAAATGCCTGTGGTATTTATCGCCCCCAAACGCGGCATGTATGACAAGATTGTCTCCAACATCCAGGAAATCAAGTCCCGCAAAGGCAAGATCATCTCGGTTGTCACTGAAGGAGACACTACGGTGAAGAACATGAGCGACTATGTCTTCACGATACCCGACACACGTGACTGCTACGTGCCTCTGCTCTCAGTCATACCGTTGCAACTGCTCGCCTACTACATCGCCACCGCCAAAGGACGCAACGTCGACCAGCCCCGCAACCTTGCCAAAAGCGTCACCGTAGAATAACGATTCCGATACCTTGACAAGGCTCGTCATTCTCGACTTCGACGGCACTATCGCCGACACGCAGCCGCTGATTGTCAGTTCCCTGAAACGTACTATCAGCGAGCTGCATTTGCCGTCGCGCACCGACGAAGAATGCCGTTCAATCATCGGCCTGCCGCTAAAAGAGTGCTTCACCACCCTTCTCCAGGTCGACGACGAGAAGGCCGAACAATGTGCCGATGTCTATCGCAGGGTCTTCGATGAAGACAACCATCCTGGCACCGTCGTCCTTTTCCCACATGTGACGGAAACCATCAAGGCTCTCCATGACCGTGGACTGCTGCTGGCAATATGCAGCAGCCGCGGACGTCCAACACTGGAATCCTTTGTCATGGATTTCGATTTGGAGAAATACGTATGCATGGTTGTCAGCGCCGCAGACGTAAAACACGCCAAACCACACCCCGAACCCGTGGAGAAGATACTGCAGGCTCTCGGCGTTAAGCCCGACGAGGCCGTCGTGGTGGGCGATGCCAACTACGACATCCTCATGGGTCATGCCGCAGGATGCCGCACCGTAGGTGTAACCTACGGCAACCAGTCCGCCACCGACCTCGGCGCCGCTGGCGCCGACTTTCTCATCGGCGACTTTGCCGAACTACTGAATATTCTATAATCTACGGAACCGGGTCATAGCCTGACCCACCAAAAGGATTGCAACGCAGGATGCGCTTCAAGGCAAGCCAACCTCCTTTAAAGGGTCCATATTTCTTTATGGCCTCCTGGGCGTATTGAGAGCATGTTGGCGTATAGCGGCAAGCAGGAGGCGTTAGCGGCGAGATACAAGTGCGGTAAAACGCTATCAATGCCAACATCAACCATGAAAGAGGCTTGAATTTCATAGCTCCAGTTTACTCTTTATGTCTGCCTCCAACGCAGTCAACAGTTTATCCATCTTGTGCCCCAACTGCTCACAGGGCATGATTTCATTGTGTATATATACCATCGAGAACACCATGTGTAGATTATGTTCCCGAAGGAAATCATACAGTTTATGCTTTCGCAAACGGTAGCACTCACGGGTGAGGCGGCGCACGTGGTTGCGGTCGACAGCATGCTTGAATTTGCGTTTAGGAGCAACGGTCATCACTTGACAAGGTTCTACCTCATCAACAATCAACCATTGGACACTATAAGGGAAAGCCATCAACCGATGACCCTCAGCATAAAGACGGTCAATCAGCCGACGGCTGGACAGTCGTTCTTCTTTCTGAAAGGTGAATGCCATCACGCTTTCTTTCCGGTGGCTTTCTTCGCCACGGGCTTCTTTGCGACGGTTTTCTTCCCGACAGTCGCCTTCACGGCAGGCTTCTTGACGGCTGCCGTCTTAACTGCGGGTTTCTTCTCAACAACCTTTTTCTCGACAGTCTTCTTTTCGACAACCTTTTTCTCAGCCACCTTCTTTTCTGCAGCTTTTTTCTCGGCGGCCTTCTGTGCCTCTGCCTCAAGGCGAGCCTTTTCGGCCGCTCTGGCTGCACGGCGGGCAGCGGCTTGAGCTTTCTTCTCCTCCATTCGCTGCTTGTAGATTTCCTTATTGGCAATAACCGGCTTGACTTTCTTGCCTGCAGTGGTGATGGTATTCTTCATGCCATGCTTGGAGACCTCACCTTTTGACGCTATTACGCTGTCCGGCTCCTTGCCGAGGATATAATGCTCAAGGGCCATGGCCATCGATGGGGCCGACTGGGTGGGCGCAGCAATGCTGAGTTTTATCCCGTTCTCCTTGAGGGCGGCGTGTGTCGAAGTACCAAAGGCTGCAATCAACAAGTTGCTATGTTCCTTGATGTCGGGAAAATTCTTAACCAGGCTACGTACTCCGATGGGCGAAAACAGGGCAACTGCATCAAAACTATCAATATCGAATTGTTTGAGGTTGCGCGCCACCGATGTATACATAGGAGCTTTCGTATACTTAAACTTGGCCTTGTCGAGGGCTTTCGTATACTCAGTCTGCTTCTCGTCACTGCACGGGAAAAGATATTTCTCGTCACGATGTTTGCTCATGACTTCGAGCAAATCGGAGAAATACTGGTTGCCAAAGAAGACCTTACGTTTGCGATACTGAATATAATTTTGCAGATAGAGGGCAATCGCTTCGGTGGAGCAGAAATATTTCATATCCTCACTGACAGTCTCGCGCAGCTCTTTAAGCATCCGGAAGAAATGATCTATCGAGTTTTTGCTGTTGAATATCACAGCCGAATAGTCACCAATGTGAATGCGGGTTTTGCGGAAATCGCTCGCCGAAATACCAACGACCTCAAAAAACTTATAAAAAGTAAGGTTGACTCCCAGTTTATGAACCAAATTGCGGTAGGGTGATTTCTCCAAATCGGCCGGTTCAGGCTGCGAAATGAGAATTTTTTTGATTTTCATGCTCTGTAAATTATTTTCCCAACTATCTGAATTCTACTCGATAATAATCTTTAACAACACTAAAATCGGTATAATTTCGACGGTGCAAAGATAATAAAAAAGATAGAATCGGAAGCTTTTTGATAAAGTTAAAAATAAATTTATCCCTCTAATGAAACGTACAACAAACGTGAATGCGACAAGTCCAAGAATGACATAAATTGCGGCATCCTGCCCCCAAGGGGAATAGACCTGCAGGAATAGAAGCGGTACAGTAAACGTAGTCAATACAAGGTGGTAAAGGTAGTTGCTGGTGATGTATGCCGTGATGGCATCACGGTTCTCGAACACGTTGCCTATCAGCCGCAACAAACCATTACGCAACAAATAGCCAGTAGCTATCGCAATAGATAGCAACATATACCCACCAAATCCAGTCTTCTGCATGGCCACAGTGTACAACGCCATGCCTAAAGTGGCCGACAACAACAACGCAACAGGCACGAACTGAGCCGAACGAATAAGATTGCATTCCCGCACCATACGGTCCATTACACGACGGTCGATAGTAGACTTGAGCAATTCACTGAATTTTATCTTACGGGCATGATGGTAAAGGAACACCAACACTGTAAGAACCAATAGCAGCAAGAAAAACCACGCCGGTGCGACCACATCGGTGCGTTCCTTCAACGTACCGTATTTCACAGGCATACCGTGATGAGTGAATAGCGACTTGTGCAGCAGTGGCTCCGCCTGCTCACAAACAGGAAAAATGGAATCCCATGTAATGCCGACATTCACCTCCTGTCCTGTGGCTGTCACATCTGCGGTGTCGCGGAGATAGAAGGGTATCGGCATGATTATGGTATCAGTATCGGGCATGTCTATCGGTTTTGCAGATTGAGTTTGGTGTGTGATGTTCCGTCAGCGGAATGCAGTTCTACTATGTAAAGTCCGCACGGGAAACTGCCGAAGTCAAGTGTAACGACTGCCGAAAGAGGCTCAGCAGTAAAGACGACTCGACCGTAAAGGTCTATCAACCGCAGCGTTTCAATCCTGCTGCTGGCGGTAACAGTAACTCGCCCACTACTCGGATTCGGATATACATTCGCCTTGAAAGGCTCCGATTCCACAACATTTTCAGTACCATCGTCGGCTGCACCAGCACCGCATGGACCACTCCACAACGCAAACGGCAGCCGCACGTCGTCGAGCCACACACAGTCGCTGCCTTCCGAATGGCTCTCATCCTTGCTGTAGCGCCAACTCAGCGTGTAGCGGCAGCCAGCCCGCAGCAAATAAGCGTAGCGGCGCCAGGCCGTCTCGCCCCACCTCTCGAAAGCCTTGACTCCGTTGATGCTGAACTGCAGCTTGTCGTAGTTGGGCTCCGTTGAAGTTCGCACCCAGAAGGCGATGCTGTCGTCCGTCACCGGGAATACCTCGATTGTGAGCACCGAAGTTTGGCGGTAGTCGATGGCACCCGAGCGCAGACTGTAGCGACCGCTGTGGCTCACGGTGCTGTCCACCGTCCACGGCAGCGTGCCGCTGCTCTGCCACGGGTAGGCATCCATGCCGTTGCCGAAGCCGTCAATCTTGGCGCCGACAACGGCGTAGTATTCGTAGTCGCGGCTGTAGTTGCCGCGGCCTATATGGCCTGTGAGCCGCAGTTGCGTGGCGCTGTCGCCCACGGCGACAGGCAGCCAGCCTCCGTTGTTTTCAAACACGGCGCCGTCGGGCAAAGAAGTGACGCCGATATGCAAGGTGTCGTAGTAGCCTTCCGGCGTGGCACCCACTAAGTAGTCGTTGCCGGCTTGCAGCGCGGTGGCCAGAGTGGTGTCGGCATGGCGGACGTTGAACATCAGGTGGGGCCACATATCGTACATCTGTTCGCACAGCGTGAGGCGCCAGTAGTCGCCGTCAGCGTCGGTGGCCGTCAGCATGGCCGACATATAAGGAGCCCAGCGATCGAGGTGCAGCGGCAGATAGTCTACCGTCTGCGAGGCACCTGGCGGAAGCATGGCGAATGTGATAGTGCCCGCTGTGAACGAGGCGTACATCGAGCCACTGTCAGCCTCCGCAAGTGTAACCGTCAAGCCATAGACCGTGTCGGTGCCAACATTGACAACAGTGAAACCGGCATTGTATTCTCCAATGGTGGCTTCGGTGAAGGCCACAGCTTTGCCGTGCGGCATGGCCGTCGGCGCCACAATCTCGGTGGGGAGCATACCTGCGAGGGTAGCCGTGAAGACAACCGGCATGGTGTCGGTGGCACGATGCAGCCGAAGCAGGCTGCTACGGTGATTGTCGAGCCTCACCACGCCCAGCAATTCGCCTCCCTGCACGGCGGTGACCAACGCCCCTTCAGTGCCGCTGACACGCAGTTCCATAGTGCCCACGGCGATGGTGTCGGGCACCGAGAGTGTCACCCTGTCGGACACTCCGAGGTAAGGCGCCAGCGAAGGGTCGCCGAAGAGGGTATAAATCTCCCAGTAGAAACGGTCGTAGGGCGAGCCGAAGGCGGTAACGGCCAGGTTTCCGGCCACCAGCAGCTCGCCGGCGGTATATATCTCGCCGCCGAGCAGGCGGTCGAAGGCGCCCGGCCGCAGGCTGTCGTACTGCGGATCGAGGGTTATAGGATATTTCGGGCCCACGGCCCAGTAGAAGTCTTCGTTCCAGAGGGTCGAGTTGGTGGCGCCGATGACGGCCACTCCCCCACCCTGTGGCTTGCGCAGCAGCTGCTCGCCGAAGCAGGTGCCGGTGAAGTTGTTACTCTGGCAGCAGTTGTTGACATAGAACAGCGGCATCGGCGACTCTATAGTGTCCACACTCCCGAAGGTGACCGCGGGATTGCTCCAGCCGGAAGCAGTGCAGTGGGCCGTATAGTTCAGCAGTCCCACGCCGCGGCCCATATCCGACAGTATCTCGGTGCGCTGGCCCGACGAGGCGGGATTGTAGTAACAAAGTGTGTCGAAGCCCTCCTGCGCAAAGGCCCGCTTCAGGTAGTTCACCTGACCGTTGGTGGTCGTGGGTGCCGGCTCACTGTTCTCGCGTCCTGCCACCAAAAGCACGCGCCGCAGTACGGCGGTGTCGGCGTCGAGGCCGCGCTCGTAACGCAGCGTCTTCTCGACCACGGCGCGCAGTTCGGCGGTGTCGTTGACAGGCCAGCGCCCGAGCAGGGCGTCGGGCAGGTAGTCGCCCGTAAAGTCGGCATAATACAAGTCAGTAGGATGCGTGTTGAGACCCGTGGGACGCGTAGTGCCCACATAGGCCTGTATCATGGCGGCGTCGCCCACCAGCAGTATGTAGCGCGGCCACGGCGTCCGCTCGCCGTCGCCGAAAGCATCGTCTATCACGGTCTTCACAGTGTCGCGCCGGTTGGTGTCGACATATATCTCCTCCACCTCGAAGCCTTCCTGACGCTTCCACTGCACGAAAGGCTGCAGGCCGTCGCGGAACTGCGGCCGCGAGACAATGAGGTAGCGCTGCGTAAGAGAGGTGCCAGCAGCCGACAGCTGAAGGTTTTCGGTTATCAACGTGGCTGATATGCGGCTGCTTACGGCCACCTCGCCGGCAACGGGATTGTAAGCCACAGGCCGAACGGTGACGCGGAACAGCTGCCGGTCGCCCATGACGCCGAGGCTCTCAACCTCCACAGGGTTGCCCCAGCGCACAAAACTGTCGGCAGCATAGCTTGCCTTCTCGGGCAGCACACGACGCTCCCCGGCATCCTTCACCGCAGCGCCCTGCCATGGCGACAATACCTTGCCTTCAGGCAGCGGAAGCAGCCCGGCCTCCACGGCCTGCCATCCCTCGACGCGCAGCTCAGCGCCTCGCGGTAAAGCCAGCAAGCGGCTCATCTGCGGCAACATAGGCATTCCCTCGCGGGGTGCGAGACCCACCATGCCGTCGGCTTCCAAGCCGACGCAGTCGCCTTTTGCACCCGAAAAGGCCATGTCGCCCAGCGTGAAATCCAACCGATACAGGCCGTCGCCGCCCGCATGGAGCGACAACGACGCCTGCATGACTCTCTGGGCACGCATACCCAAAGAGCATAAAAGACATAGTCCCAACAATATATACATCCGTTTAAGACCCATTCCTTTTCGGTTTTACGACTGCAAAAATACGAAAAAAAACCGATATAGCACCACTATAACTCCATATTGTCACCGTATGGCGACGAAGGGGGTACGGACATGATACGGACATGATACGGAGGGGATACGGAGGGGATACGGAGGGGATACGGAGGGGATGTAATCAAGATACTGAGTATCAGCAAAGTATAAATGCTAAAAGCACGTATCACGTTGGTCATCAATAATATACCGCGCCTTCAAGAGGCCGTTTTTGAGCTTTTTGGAGCACGATTTTAACATTTTGTAGGCATCGGGAGGCACGGTGAGAAGTTTTTTGGGGAGGAGTCGAAAAAAAAATGTATCTTTGCAGTCTAATCTATACCAAGATGGCTAACGTTAAGTGCTCAATACCAAAAGGTACGCGCGATTTCCTGCCCGTGGAGATGGCGCGCCGCAATTATATTTTTGACACAATCCGCTCTGTGTTCCGCGCTTTCGCATTCGAACCTATTGAAACTCCCTCATTGGAGAATCTTTCGACCCTGATGGGCAAATACGGCGAGGAGGGCGACAAACTGCTCTTCAAGGTGCTCAACAGCGGCGACTTCATGGATGGCGTCGATTTCAACCAAGACTATCACAAGGTGGCTCCACTTATTTGCGACCGCGGTCTGCGCTATGACCTCACCGTGCCCTTTGCACGTTTTGTCGTACAGCACCGCGACCAGATCACCTTCCCCTTCCGCCGCTACCAGCTGCAGCCCGTGTGGCGTGCCGACCGGCCGCAGAAAGGTCGCTACCGCGAGTTCTACCAGTGCGATGCCGACATGATTGGTTCCACATCGCTACTCAACGAATTGGAGCTGGTACAGATGATCGACATGGTGTTCGGCAAACTGGGCATCAACGTCTGCGTGAAAATTAACAATCGCAAGGTGCTGGCCGGCATAGCCGAGATGATAGGTGCACCCGACAAATTGGTGGACATTACCGTAGCCATCGACAAGCTTGATAAGATAGGACTTGACAATGTTCGCGCCGAACTCGCCGAACGAGGCCTTGCCACAGACCAGATACAAGCCCTCGACCCAGTCTTCTCGCTTAACGGCTCCGCCGAGGACAAAATCATGGCTTTGAACCAGATGTTCAACAATGTGGAGGTTGGGCGCAAAGGTGCCGAAGAATTGAAAGAACTCTTTGGATATATCAGCGCTGCTGGATTGAAATGCGATGCGGAACTCGACCTCACCCTGGCCCGCGGCCTCAACTACTACACCGGAGCCATCTTCGAGGTGAAAGCCAAGGATGTGCAGATAGGCAGTATCTGCGGTGGCGGCCGTTACGACAACCTCACAGGCATCTTCGGCATGCCCGATGTCAGCGGCGTAGGCATCTCGTTCGGCGCCGACCGCATCTACGATGTGCTCACCGAGCTCAACGCCTTCCCCGAAGGACTGGAGCAGGCGGCACACGTTATGTTCATCAATTTCGGCCCCGCCGAACAGGCAGCCTGCATCGGCATAGCCGCACGCCTGCGCGCTGCAGGCATCAGCACCCTCATCTACCCCGACGCGGCAAAGATGAAGAAACAGATGGATTTCGCCAACCGCAAGGCAGTACCCTATGTCGCTTTTGTGGGCGAAAGCGAGATGAAGGACGGAACCGTCACCCTCAAAAACATGTCCGACGGCAGCCAGCAAACACTCACCGTCGACAAATTGATTGATGTCTTGAAATGAAAAGACTGCTGCTCATAGCATTGCTGACGTTATGCGTCGCCACACAGGCACAGGTGATTGACACCATCGCCGAAATCGGTGTAGGCGAATGGCTGCCAGACGACAGGAGTCCCAAAGGTCCGGTCCATGACACCATTTACCTATACAATACCGATACGGTAACTCTGCTGCGCGTCGACTCCGTCTACATCCTACGCACCGACACCGTCACCGTACGTGTGGCCGATACCGCAGCCCTCAGCGCCTTGCGCGAGAAAGAGAAATTCTACCGCGAAATCCTTTCTGCCAACGGCGTGGACAAGGAAAAACTCGAAGCTGAGCGTAACTACTATATCCACTTGGTCGACTCGCTGCGAGCAATAGTACGCATAGCCGAGATTGAAGCCGTCCGCAAGGAAGAGGCGAACAAATATCTGGCCGAAAAGGCCCGCATCGCCGAGGAGAAAGTGGCCACTGCCACCAACCGCAAAAAGAAGGTGCGTCCCATCCAGGGTGTAGCCATGCGTTTCTACCGCACACCCGCATGGGAAATACGTCTCAACGCCAACAGCGACCGCTATATCGCCAACCGCAACGCGGGCAACATAGAATTCGACTATGTGACCGGCGCGTCGGTGATGCTGTGGGACATGACCAAATACTTCAACAAGAGCCATACCCTGAAAGCCGGCGAGATACCCAAGTTCGATCAGGAGTTCGCCTACGACCTGGGACTATATGTGGGCTTTGGCGGCAGCAACCTATTCAAGAACTTCTACATAGGTCTAAGCTTCCGCTTCGTAGACTTCTTCTATTTCACTGCCGGATTCAACGTAGCCGAATACCAAGTGTTGGCCAAAGGATATAAGTCGGGCGAGGTGCTTCTGGCCGGTCAGAGCATCGACGACATCACAGCCAAAGCCTGGCTGCTCAAGCCATTTATTTCGTTAAGCATCGACCTCGATTTCCTCAGTTACATCAAGAAGTAGCCTCTCTGTTCACCCACAACGGTGAAATAACAGCCGAGTGTCTATGCGGCTGCAGAACGTATAGCAATATAAAACTGGGGGAAAAATCAGTTCCAGATACTGAGCTTGCTCAGGAACGAAATATTCTCGCGGACCGTCGAATCAATCAAGTGGTCGAAGTCTTTGTCGGCTTCCTTGTGGAATGCAACCTCTATGGGCAATACGTGAATCGGCAAGCCGTCAGTCATGCCACGCAACCGGACGGCATCCTTCTCGGTAGTGACAATCGTCTTACGCGAACCCTGCATGGATTCAAACACCTCGCGGATATGTGCCATATCGCGTTTGCTGTAGGCATGATGGTCGGCATAGGCGAGATGCTGCACCTTGCAACTCTTCTTCAATTCTTCTACCATCGGTTCGTAGTGTGCAATGCCAGTGACAGCCAACACACAATCCATGTGGCGTAAGTCAATATGGGCAGCACGGCCGTCCAACGTTTGCAATGGGCCGTATTTGAAGTACGAGAAGAAGACCTTTTGGTAGTTCTGCAGCCGTAAGTCGTGGATAATATTGTGTTTCTCCACCGGATTGAGCTGCGAAGGGCATTTGGTCACCACGACCATAGTGGCACGATAACGTGCCGTGCGGAACTCACGCAAGTTACCGTAAGGCAGTATGCGGTCTTTATAATAAGGGTGGCGATACTCGGTAAGCAGGATATTGATACTGGGTTTTATGCGACGGTGCTGGAATACATCGTCAAGCACTATGACATCAGGGGCAGTGGAAATATGCACTTCTTCCTCCCCTTGCTGTTCCACACGCTCCTGCGCCATCAATTTATGCACACCCTCTATGCGTTTCTCACATACCGCGACCCGCACCTGCGGGAACTTGCCGGCTATCATGGCCGGCTCGTCACCCAACAAATCTGGGTTGTGGCTGCCGTCGTCAACAATATAACCTTTGCTTTTGCGCTTGTATCCACGGCTTAGGACGGCTGTAGGATAGTTGTCGGCAAGCAACCGCAACAGGTACTCCACATGCGGTGTCTTGCCGCTCCCGCCGGTGCAGAGATTGCCAACGCCTATGGTGGTGATATGCGGGGCTTCCTGCTTCTTCAACCCAATCGAGTAAAAGAAATTCCGCACCGCCACTCCTACGGCATACCACATGGTCAACGGCCACAGGACATAGGATATGGTGGTGCGGAATCCCATGATGAGTTTTAAGTTTTAAGATTTAAGATTAAAGTTTTAAGTGGCCAACGTGGTGCGTAGCCACTTAAACCTCACAGCTTAATACTTATTTGTTGAAATAGCGGTTCAGCAGACCTTCAAGGGCTTTGCCGTGACGGGCCTCGTCGCGAGCCATCTCGTGGACAGTGTCGTGGATGGCATCGAGGTTGAGAGCCTTGGCACGCTTGGCAAGGTCGGTCTTGCCGGCGGTGGCGCCGTACTCGGCATCAACACGCATCTTCAGGTTCTCCTTGGTGCTGTCGGTCAGCACTTCGCCCAGCAGCTCTGCAAACTTGGCGGCATGCTCGGCCTCCTCGAAAGCGGCTTTCTCCCAGTAGAGACCCACCTCGGGATAGCCCTCACGATGAGCCACACGGGCCATGGCCAGGTACATACCCACCTCTTTGCACTCGCCTTCGAAGTTGGCACGGAGATCCATCTTGATGTCTTCAGGAGCATCTTTGGCCACACCGACGATATGCTCGGCGGCCCAGGTCTTGATGTCCTCTTTTACTTCCTGCATGGGTTTGCCGCAGATGGGGCACTTCTCGGGCATCTCGTCGCCTTCATAAACATAACCGCACACGGGGCAGATAAACTTTTTGCTCATAATTGTCTTGTTTTTAGGATTAATATTCTTGTTCTATTTCAGG
>JAEEGL014728839.1_pt1 | contig 22342 bp, 23 predicted proteins | sample 9134231 | NCBI WGS metagenome assembly JAEEGL01 (sample SAMN16246548, study PRJNA631951) | gut metagenome | biome: gut microbiome; feature: rumen; material: fiber-attached | host: Bos | place: Iran: Karaj | collected 2018-10 | reverse complement strand
GTACCGAGTTTCTTATGGAGCTTGGAGAGCTCGGTTCTCATCTGTGCACGCAGTTTCGCATCGAGGTTGGACAGCGGCTCGTCAAGTAAGAATACCTGCGGGTCACGAACTATGGCACGTCCGAGCGCCACACGCTGTCTCTGACCACCGGAGAGAGCCTTCGGCTTTCTGTCGAGCAAGTGAGCTATATCGAGTATCTTGGCAGCTTCTTCAACAAGCTTCTTGATCTCATCTTTCGGAACTTTTCTGAGCTTAAGGCCGAATGCCATATTCTCGAATACGGTCATATGCGGATAAAGAGCGTAGTTCTGGAAAACCATGGCGATATCTCTGTCTTTAGGTGCAACGTCATTTACCAGACGGTCGCCGATGAAGAGCTCGCCCTCGGAAATTTCCTCCAGACCCGCTATCATACGGAGTGTTGTGGACTTACCGCATCCGGAAGGACCAACGAGGATAATGAACTCTTTATCCTTGATGTTCATAGAGAAATCGGATACAGCGACAACGCCGCCGGGGTAACGCTTATATATACCTCTGAGTGATAAACTTGCCATTGTGTGACCTCCTGATTGAGTAATATTTTACTTCTATATAATATCAGAAATTTCATTAAAATGTAAGTACCTAATTGACTAAATTTTTCAAAGCGCCTTTATATAAAATGACTAAACGGGACAAAACGTCACAAACCGACCTGCCGTTTTGTGGTTATTATTTACAAAAAGGGGTGCCGAAACGGGTATTTCAGCGGGGAAACAGGTACAGCGAGAAAAAATTTTTGTTGACTTTGTTTATAAAATACGATACTTTTTGTTTAATTTTTCCCATATAATGTGCATAAGAGACAAACCGGAACACAATATTTTGTAATATTTTATAAGTGAGGCGATATTTTATATGAAAAGGTTTACAATCGGATTGTCGGCAGCTCTTATTGCCGCGGTGGTGTGCACTTCCTCGTGCGGGCGGTCTTACAAAGCCGCAGACAGCGACGATATCCTGACGATACTGTCGGAAAGCGGGATAGAGGCGAGCGGGGAATTCACCCGCAAGACGGTGACTATCCCCGAGGAGTTCGGAGATGTATATAAGCGCTACAACGAGCTTCAGAAGGAACAGGGCTTCGACCTGTACGACTACCGCTCGCGGGAAGCCGATGTCTATACCTTCGAAGTGATCTCCGTACACGGAGAAGGAGCGCCGGGAACGCAGGCTCACATTATGGTCTGCGACGGGAAGATCATCGGGGGAGACCTTTCCTCGCCGGCTATAGACGGGGCTATGGCGCCGCTGTTCTGAATCCCGATGCGCTCCGTCCGGCCAAAGCAGGAGCCTTTGCGCATTTGCTCAGAAGGCGGCATGGAAGCCGCCTCTGACGGGCTGCTGCCCGGCTACCGGCCTACCACCCGCAAATTCACTGTCAACAGGCTTTCGCGGCATAAAATATCGCGGCATTTTTACTGTTTTGGAAGTAAACCGGGATAACTGCCGGCCGATAAATGCGGCTTACATTTCCCGACTGTTTACACCAGCATTTCCCGCAGACTATCCAATATCTTTTTCTCACGGCGGGAAACCTGTACCTGCGTCATACCAAGGACTTTACCGGTCTCGGACTGGGTCTTTTCAAGCTTATAGCGCAGATAAATAAGTCGGCGGTCGCTTGCTTCAAGCGTTCCGAGACACTGCTCGAGCGCTATGAGCTCGGTGGCGCGGAGCTGCGGCGGGTCAACAGGGATGTCGAACTCGCTTCCCTCTTCGTCGGCAGCAGTGAGCGAAATTGTGGGGCGGGAGGCCGCTATCGCCTCGGTAACGCTTTCTTCCGTTTCCCCAAGGCGGTCGGCTATCTCCGCGACTGTGGGACTGCGCCCCTCGGCAGAGCACTTCTCGCGGTAGGCGGCTATTTTCAGTGAGAGCTCCTTGACCGTGCGGCTGACCTTGACGGTTCCCCCGTCGCGGAAAAGCCGCTTCATTTCACCGAGAATGACAGGCACGGCGTAGGTAGAGAAGCACAGTCCGCGTGTGTCATCGAAGTTGCGCGCGGCCTTTACAAGCCCCATACAGCCCGCCGAGACAAGCTCCTCGTATTCTATCCCCCGCCCGCGGAAACGCCCTGCAAGCGAGTGGACAAGCCCCATATTGTTTTCGACAAATTCGTCTGTCAGTGATATCATCTTTTATTATCCTTCTGCGGCTTAATATCATGCTTTACCCCGCCTTCGGCTGCATAGATCATCTCCGATGATCCCGCCCGTAAAACGGACAGGCTTAACCGCGGCGCTGTACGGTCTTCAGCATCGTTACGGTGGTGCCGCGGCCGACGCGGCTGTGGACGCGCAGACTGTCAGTGAAGCTCTCCATTACCGCAAAACCAAGCCCGGCGCGCTCCTCGTCGGGGCAGGTCGTGAACATCGGCTGCATCGCCCGCTCAACATCCTCGATCCCGACGCCCTTGTCGGCTATCTTTATGTAAACCGTGTCGTCGTCGATTATCCGCAGGGTCATATCTATGTCGCCTATCGTGTCGCGGTAGCCGTGTACTATGCAGTTCGTTACCGCCTCGGACACAGCCGCCTTTATATCATTTATCTCCTCTACCGTGGGATCGAGCTGCGCCGCGAACGCCGCCGCGCACATCCTCGCAAGGCTCTCGTTGCGGGAATAACCCGCTATCGTTATCTTCATATAGTTTGTTATATTACGCATTCTTATCACCCTCTTTGCCGGAATTTACGATCAGCGGCGCAAGTCCCGACAGTTTCAGCATTTTCTCGACCCGCCCGGACGGCGCAGTTATGCGGATATTCCCGCCCCACCGCTTCATCGTCCGCGCCCGCCCGAGTATCAGGCCGACCCCCGAGCTGTCCATAAACGTCACGCCGCGCATATCAAACGTGAGCGTCCGCGGCATTGCGCGCTCGAGCTCGCCGTCGGTCATTATGCGCATTTCCGCGGCCGCATGGTGGTCAATTTCACCGCTTATCGCCGCCGTAAGCCCGTTTTTGTCGTAAGTAAACTCTATCGGCATATATTTTTACCTCCTGTTTTCCGATACGGTGTAAACTGCGCTGCCCGCATCCGGACAGGTATAATATACCACTTTTGATATGAGAATTTTGCCGAAAGCTGTCGGAGCACATAAAAACCGACCGCAAAATCCGACAAGATCTGCGGCTGCGCGGGTAATTCCACGGAAGAAACGACCATATACTATAAAGGCAATACCGCACAAAGAGACGCACGCGTCTCACTTGCATATTATTCCAGCATATTGCACAGAAATTTCTTGACTTACATAAAAAACAATATCTACATACGCATATCCTACTTTTCCGCTTAATGGAAACGGGGTGGTCCTGTGAACAAAAAGACAAACGAAAATATAAAAAAGGCCGCCGCATACGCATTTTCGGCGCTTTGCGGGGCAATAGTATCGGCTGTGCTTATTCTGATGTTTTCGGGAGTGATGTACGCTCTCGGAATGCCGCCCGGGCTTGCGGGAGCGCTGTCTCTTGCGGCTTACGGGGCGGGCAGCGCGGTGTGCGGCTTTATCTGCGGGAACATCAAGCGACGCGGCGGGCTGCGGGTCGGGCTTACCTGCGCGGCGGTAATGACCGGCTGCGTGCTGATATGCTCGCTGATCTTCGGGGGATTTACCGGCGGGGGAGTGATACCAAAGCTGCTGACAGCGGCGCTTTGCGCCTGCACGGGGGCGGTCTTTGCCGTCAACAGGCGGGGGGAGTGATATATACCCCTCCCCCCGACCCCCTCCCCGAGGGGAGGGGGAGATTCTTTATATGGGGGTTTCACCCCCACGCCCCCGGTTTTGCGGGGCTGCACACCATTTAAAAGATATTATCGAGCGAGAATCTGCGGCCGGCACGGTAGGTTTCTATAAGCTGCCTTGCATCGTGGCATTCCTTTGCGGCATCCTCGGGGCTGCTCGCGGACAGCGATACCGCGTGGATAAGCGACTGCGTGATTTCAAACGCACATTCTAGGTCAGTGATGAATATACTTCCTCTACGAAAGCTCTCCCACCGCGCGGAGAGCTTTTTTACGTTTTCGGCAAGATATGCCGTATCGCCGCGCAGTGCCGCTTCCCCGAGCACGGCCAACTCGTCGGATATCGCTGCGGCTTCATTATCCGACAGCACTGCCGATGTTATACCGAGGGCGGTCATTCCCGCGAGAATACACAGGCACAGGATAAACCGCTTCATTTCCCGCCGTCCTTTCTTATCAGCGTTATACCGCCGTCCTTCGCCACAGTCAGCAGGAACACCCCGTCAAGCCCCGCACCTCTGCCGGTGAGCAGGTCGCGCAGCTCCCGCTCGGTCATTCCTGCTGCGGAAAGCCCGCTTTTGACCGTTACACCGTCCTTTACCACGACGGCGGGCGGGTCGGTGGGACTGTCGGTTTTTTTACAGAAATGTATCTTTCCCGTAGTCTCGACTATGGCATAGCGTACCTCATCTATATCAAATATCCCTTCCTCGCGCATGGCTTCGAGCACATCATCGACCGTATAGCGCAAGTCGGTGAGCATACGGCGGTCTATTTTTCCCTCGGAAATTATCACCTTCGGGTGACCTGCCACGACCGAGCGCAGCTTCGGGAAACGCAGCAGAACTCCCGACATTATAACATCGATGCACACTATCATTGCTATCGGCACTATCCCCATGAGCATGGGCGAGGTGGGGTCTTCGATCGACAGCGTTGCTATATTCGATATCAATATTGTTGTAACGAGCTCACCGGGCTGGAGCTCGCCGAGCTGTTTCTTTCCCATAAGCCGCATCATTGCTATTATCACTGCGTACAGTATCACGGTACGCACCATAGTTATCAGCATTCCCACACCCCCGGAGCACATCTTTTCGTATCCGTATCGTGGTTATTTTTCACAAATTGTAATAATTTATACATTTTCGCACAGAATAGCAGAAAACGCACAACATCACAATTGCTTCACTACGCTTTCGGTTCCTTTGTCGTACAAAGGAACCGGGTCGGGAGTCTGAGGGGAGGGCAGAGCCCTGCCCTCATGTGGCTCGCCCACAGGCGAGACACTTCTCTCAAGCGTAAGCGGCCTCTCAAAAAGGAGTCTTACCATGCTGGACACACAACTTGAACACAACTGTATAGATCTGCTGGCGGCGATGCGCGGGAGCAGCGATCTTATGCTGAAACGCGCGAAGGCCGGCGGGGTGGACATCTGCTTTGTGACATTCGGGGGGCAGACGGACGCGAACAAGCTTGCAAACCTTGTTTTCCGACCGCTCCTTTCTATTACGGGGGAAGTTACGCCGAAGCGGCTTGCGGAGATGATAGGCTCGGAGCTTCCCGCGGCCTGTGAGGAAAAGACCGTTGACACCGCGGAAGCCGTATTGGGAGCGGCTATGAACGGGGAATGCGTCATACTTATAGACGGCATCGGAAAGGGCTTTGCTATCGGGGTACAGGGATTTGAAACGCGCTCGGTGACACAGCCCGAGACCCACCGGAACATCCGCGGATCGCGGGAGGGCTTTGTGGAAACGCTCACCACCAATATCAGTCTCGTGCGGCGGCGGGTGAAGTCGCCCGACCTCGTTGTACACACGATGAAGCTCGGAAGGACCTCCAAGACCGACGTGTGCTTATGCTATATCGACAGCATGACCGATAAGAAGCTGCTCGGGGCAGTGAGCGAACGGCTGCGGGAACTGCCGCTTTCACTTATTCTTGAAAGCGGGTATGTGCAGCCTTTCCTTGAAGCGAAAAACCCGCTTTTCAGCGAAGTGGGGGCTACCGAGCGGCCGGATGTGTTCGTGTCGAAGCTGTACGAGGGACGCATCGGCGTTATCGTGGACGGATCGCCCTTTGCTTTGTATATCCCCAAGCTGTTCAGTGAGAATTTCATCACGCTGGACGATTACCTCGACAAGCCGCTGTTCACGCTGTTCATACGGCTCGTCAGGTATATGGCCTTCCTGATAAGCATACTGCTGCCGGGATTTTACGCCGCGCTGGCGAATTTCCACCCCGAGCTGATACCGGACGCTCTGCTGCGCAATCTCGCCGCCTCCGAGGCGCTTACCCCTTACAGCGTTCTTACCGAATGTATCATTCTCGACGTATTCTATGAGATAATGCGCGAGGCGGGTCTGCGGCTGCCGTCAAACGTCGGGCACGCGGTAAGCATCGTCGGCGGTATCGTGATCGGCGACATCGTGGTCTCGGCGGGGCTTGTCGGCGCGCCTATGCTGCTCACCGTTGCGATAGCCTCGATCTCGGGCTACATCGTGTCCGACCTGAGCAGCCAGATCTCGGTAATGCGGTTCGCATTCATCGTCATGGGCGGACTTTTCGGTGTGTTCGGGCTGACCGTGACGGGATTCATGTTCTGCGTGTGCATCTGCTCGCTGCGCTCCTACGGCATACCGTTTATGCTGCCGATATCGCCGTTCTCCCGCAAGGCCATGCGCGATACGTTCACAAGAGCGGGCTGGCGGGAACTTTCCCGCACCGACCCCGATATTTTCCGCAAAAGCAAGGAGAATGACCATGAACCGTGAAACATCCGTCGGAGCGCTCGAATTCGCCGCCGCGCTCGCTCTGACGCGGGTATTTTCCGAGGCAACGAGCCTGCCCGGCGAGTATGTCACCTACGGCATGCAGCGATTTACCGTCATTATCGTGTCGTTTCTGCTGACTGCCGTGTCTTATATCCCGCTGTATTTTCTGTTGCGCAATATACCATCGGGCGTATTGTTCTCCGGCAAGCGCGGAAAGGCTCTGCATGGCTTCACTGCCGCACTTTTCGGGGTGCTGCTGCTTACCGGGGCAGCGGATACAGGGCTGCGGGCGCATTACTACGCGTCGAGCACGGTGTTTGATTCCGCGCCCTCGTGGTATTTCTACATCTTCATCGGCGTGGCGCTGACATTCGCGATAGTGAAAGGCATCGGGGCGGTATCGCGCACATCACTGATCGTGTTCGCGGCGCTCGTTATGCTGCTCGTGCTTATGACGGCAGCGCTCGCGGGGGAGATAAAGCCCGACCGGCTGTACCCCGCCCTTATCGACGACGCGCAGACCTTCCCGCAAGAGGTGATCCGGGAATTCTCGCTGAACGGCGAGCTGCTCATCTTCGCGGCGCTGTACGGCAGTGTCCGCGGTGAAAAGCGCGTCATTCCGCTGTATCTTGGCATTTCCTGCGCAATGATACTCGTTATGACGCTGCTGTACAACACTGTCTTCGGATATCTCACCTCGAAGCTCGACTACCCATTCTACACGCTGTCGTCGGTGTCGGATATCACGCTGCTGCACCGCATAAACGGCATTGACGTTACGATATGGGTAATGGCCGCGATCGTGAAGCTCGCGCTGTACACATTCGCGGTGCGCGCTCTGGCACAGTCACGGCTGCGCAGCACTGCTGCCGTGAACATCATAACGGCGGGCTTCGTACCGGGGGCGCTCGGGCTGTCGTGGGTATTCACCAAGCGGCCGGAGCTGTTCGCACCGATAAAGGCGCTGTGCGAAACGGGGCTCCCGCTCGTTATCGCCGCGCTGCTGCCGCTTGCCGACGCACTGCCGGCGATACTTCGGAAGAAAAGGAGTGAGCGGATATGAAAAAAGCACGTATCGCGTTCCTTGCGGCGGCGGTGCTTACGCTGTCGGGATGTGTTCCGCACACCGAGCTCGATAAGCTGGCTATCGCGGAAATGGTGGGTATAGACCGCGATGCTGACAGCTGCACCGTGACGCTACAATACTTCAACACCGACGCTTCCGGGGGAGTTACCGCTGTAGATAGTTCATTGCCGAACGCCGTTACCGCAAAGGGCAGGGGCAGGACGGTCGAAGCCGCACTGGAAGCGGTGTCGTATATCTCCGGTAAGGAAGTTATGCTCGGCGCGGCGGAAATGATAGTTTTCGGCAGCGGTGCGGCGGATTCGCTCCATGACCGCCTGAGCTTTGCGGCATCGCATTACACGGGCAATCCGCGCTGTTATGTGGCATTCACCGACGGGAAAGCCGCCGACATACTGAACGTGAAATTTACCGAGGGCAACGCCTCCGTTGACAAGTTGGAAGGAATGATGCGAAACGCCGAGGCTCTCGGGCTTTGCAGGACTCTGCGTCTGTACGAGGCAATGGAAATGCTCAGCGAGCCGACCGAGAGCCTTGTAATGCCGATGATGACGCTGTATGAAGCCAATTCCGACTATACCGAGAACGGCACGAGCATTACATTCACGGGCGGGGCGCTCTGCACGGGCGGCAGACTTGCGGACAAGCTCACTGTCGGGGAGATGTCGGGCGTCCATATCCTCACGACCCGCGGCGGCACCTGTGAGATGACTTTCGCTGTAGGAAGCGAGGACGCGCGTGTAATGCTCTACGGCATCAGCGCAAAACTCACCCCCGGGCTGTCGGAAGATACGCTCACACTGCGCTTCGACCTCTCCGCCGACTGCAAATATGTGGGTACCAGCCTCACCGACCCGTACCGCTCCCGCGATAAGCTCCGCGAGCTCTGCGAGCAGGAAATGACCGCCCGCGCCACATCCGCACTGTCAAAGGCGCTCACCACCCACGGCGCCGACATCTTCGGCCTGAGCTATAAAATCAGAGCCAACAGCCCCGCCCTCTGGCAGCAGATAGAAGGAGAGTACCGAGATAAGCTCAAAGCAGCAGACATAGAAGTACAAACCCGCGTCAGCATAGAACGCTTCGGCACCGTCCACGGGTGAAAGAGAGAAGCAGAGAAAATGACAGAGGAACAGAAGAACAGAGATACAGAACGGGGGCGCTGCCCCCGAACCCCCGCGAAGGGGCCTGACGCCGGCCCCCTCGACGCCCGCGCCAGCGTGACGCTGGACCCAATCCGCGTCGAAAGTCTCAGATAATTGCCGGCTTTCGTCCGCGTCACAAGGCCCTGCAATTGGCGCACATGGTCTCTGCTGTGCTGCTGAGGGCGTGAGAACGAAGCCCCTACAAAAAGAATACGCCCCCTCCCCGTGAAAAGGGGGAGGGGGCGAAGGGGGAGGGGTTGGGGGTCATATCACTTCACCGATCAGATTGTTATCAAGACAGTCATTAAAGCGTATTTTCACGAAATCGCCGATATGAAGCTTCTTCTTACTTGCAAAGTAGATCATCCCGTCGATCTCGGGCGCATAGGACGCATCCCGACCGAAGTACATCTCAAACAGCCTGTCATAGCCCTCGCAGACCACCTCGGTCTCGCTTCCGATGAACGCCTGCAAAGCTTCACCGACCCGCACTTCCTGCTGCTCCATAATGATCTCGGCGCGGTGTTCACGCTCACGCTCGTCCACCTGATTGGGGAAATCCGCGGCGGGGGTCCCGTCCTCCTGCGAGTACGCAAAGCACCCTAATCTGTCGAATTTCACGTCATTGGCGAACTCCGCAAGCTCGGTGAACTGTTCCTCGGTCTCTCCGGGAAATCCCGCAATGAATGTGGTGCGCAGCGTCAGCCCGGGAATGCGTTCACGCAGCTTCTTTATCAGCGCGGTAAGGCTCTCCCTGTCGCCGGTGCGGTTCATTTCCTTCAGTATCTCCGCGTCGCAGTGCTGTAACGGGAGGTCGATATATTTACATATCTTCGGCTCGGCGGCGATAACGTCGATAAGCTCGTCGGTCATACGCTCGGGGTAGCAGTACAGCAGCCTTATCCACTTCACATCGAGCTTTACGAGCTCACGGAGCAGGTCGGGCAGCGCAAGCTTCCCGTAGATGTCCTCGCCGTAGCGCGTGGTGTCCTGTGCTATCAGGATAAGCTCCTTTACTCCGCCTTTTACTAGTATTTCCGCCTCTTTGACGATGTTCTCGATCTTTCTGCTGCGGAAGCGTCCCCTTATCTGCGGGATAGCGCAGTATGTGCAGCAGTTGTCGCAGCCGTCGGCAATGCGCAGGTAGGCGTAATGCGGCAGGGTGGACTGCATACGCTTGCCTTCCATATTGTGCGCGGTAACGTCGCCGAAGTCGATGACTCGTTCCCCGGCAAGCACCTTTTCAATAGTCTCAACTATAGCATCATTGCGGCCTATGCCGAGAACTCCGTCTATCTCGGGGAATTCCTCGTCCATCTGCTGCTGATAACGCTGTGCAAGGCAGCCCGTGACGATTATCTTCTTGTTGATACCGTCGTTTTTGCGGCTGATAGCCTCCATTATCTCCTCGATAGCCTCTTCCTTGGCGCTTGTGATGAAGCCGCAGGTATTAATTACCACAACATCGGCAAGCCCCGCCTCGGGAACTGTCTTATACCCGGCTTCCTCTATCTTCGCGAGCATGAGCTCGGCATCGCACTGGTTCTTCGGACAGCCGAGAGACACCATTCCGACCTTTATCTTTTCATTCTTTTCAGCCATTCTGACCTCCCGAAGCTGATCCCTGTTCCGCTAAGAAATATCGCTTTGCCTTTTCGAGCAGCTGCCTGTCCTCGGGGAAGTTGAGCAGCACTATTGCCTTATCGTAAGGCAGCAGCCAGTCATCGACTATCTCGTCCGCCTGGAATGTAGGCTCATCCTGCTCGTAATACCCGAGGAAGAAAACACCCGTCTTTATCGTGTTTTCGCGCGTTGTGTAGGTGTATTCCTCGCGGAACGACCCATACCTCAGGAAATCGAGGCCGGTCTCCTCGTACACCTCACGCGCCGCGGACTGTTCCTCGGTCTCGCCGAACTCGACATGCCCTTTGGGGAAGCCGATATGTCCGCTCTCGTTCTTTATCAGCAGGTAGCGGCGCTCCCCGTCCTTGTCGGTGAACATTATTGCGCCGCAGGTCTTTTCAAACTTGCAGTAAAGCACGTCATCGCGGTCAACTATGCCGCCGAGGATATGACGGAGATTGCACTCATAGCAGATATCATTGCCGTACAGGTCGGCGGGAACGGTAACGTACATTTCCTCGCCACCGGTGTCGATAACGGCACAGACCTTTCCGGAGAAAGAGCCTACGAGGTTCTTGCTCATACCCACCATATATGTGAGATGACCGTCCTCGGTCTTGCCGACATGGACATTGCTGAGCTTTTCTCTTATATGGACGACCACGGAACGTCCGAAAATGGGGAGATCTTTTCTTTTATGGGACATGGTGACTCCTTCTGTCGAATTGACAATTGATGATTGACAATTGATAATTGTGGTGTCCGCCTTCGGCGGACGGGATATTCAGCGTTTCCGCGCCTACGGCGGGGAAATACTGTGTGATACAGCAGAAACACTTGTGCGCCGCTTAAACAACGCTATAAGCGCGGACGAAAGCTCACGATCCGCTGAAACTTCCGAAGCAGATCCGGAGCGGCCGCTCCACCGCCTGTACCGCTCAAATCTCTCTGCTTTCTCTCAGTCTCTGTGCTGCTAAAAGCAGGCCGGTCCTGCCTGTGTTATATGTGAGACCGCCCTGTAGCCAGACTGCGAACGGCTCGCGGAGGGGGGCATCGGCGGAGAGCTCGATAGATGCACCCATGGTGAATGTTCCGGCGGCCATGATGACCTGACTGTCATAGCCGGGCATATCCCACGGCTCGGGGGATACGAAGCTGTCAACAGGACTGCCGGACTGTATTCCCTCGCAGAAGGCTATCAGCGCTTCCCGGGAGCCCAGCTTTATCGCCGTGATGATATCGGTGCGGTATTCGTTGTGATGCGGGAATGTCTCATATCCCAGCAGACCGAAGAACGCAGACGCGAATGTCGCGGTCTTTACGGCGTTTTTAACCGTTTCGGGAGACATATACAGCCCGAGGAACAGATCGCGATTCACATCAAGCGTACAGCCGACTTCCTTGCCAGTTCCCACCGTAGTGAGACGATAAGCGCACATCTCCACGAGGTCTTTTCTGCCCGCTATGTAGCCGCCGGTCGGTGCAATGCCGCCGCCGAGGTTCTTTATCAGCGAGCCCGCAATGAGGTCGGCACCCACATCGCAGGGCTCCACGCGCTCAACAAGCTCGCCGTAGCAGTTGTCAACAATTACCACCGCTCCGGGATTTACCCGCTTTACCGCCTCTATCATCTCGCTTATCTCCGAGACCGTTATCGACGGGCGCAGGCTGTACCCGCGGGAACGCTGTATGTACGCCACCTTGCAGGAACGCGCCCGCTCGTGTATCGCGCCGAAGTTCACCCGCCCGTCGGGCAGCAGGTCTATCTGATCGTATTTTATGCCGAATTCCGACAGCGACCCGCCCTTTTCGCCGAAAATGACCTCGGTGAGCGTGTCGTAAGGCCTTCCCGTCAGCGAGAGCATCAGGTCGCCCGGTCGGAGTACGCCGAACAGCGCAGTCGAAAGCGCATGCGTACCGTTGACGAACGTGTGGCGCACAATAGCATCCTCCGCGCCGAGTATCTGCGCGTACACCTCGTCGAGCTTGTCGCGCCCCGCGTCGCCGTAGCCGTAGCCCGTAGTGCCCTTGAGGTGCATTTCACCGACCTTGTTGTCAATGAACGCTTTCAGCACCTTCTCGCCGTTGCAGCGGGCGGTGTGCTCTACCCGGGCGAAGGCCTCGGAGCACATATCCTCGGCTTTCTGCGCTAAATTCTCAATTTCCTTGTCCAAATCGAAGTAACAACCCATAACTTATTCCTTTTTTGCGGTTTTCTCTTATTTTTATGTTCCCGCCTCCGGCGGGAGAGACTTGCATTTCCCCGCCTGCGGCGGGGAAATGCCTTATTATCCCGCGCCCGGCGGGAAATTGCTTTATTATCCGCACCCGGCGGGGAAATGCCTTATTATCCCGCACCCGGCGGGGAAATGTTTTATTATCTGCACACGGCGGAAAATTGCTTTATTATCCGCACCCGGCGGGGAAATGTTTTATTATCCCGCGCCCGGCGGGAAATTGCTTTATTATCCGCACCCGGCGGAAAAATTCGTCAATTATATCGTTATTTCCGCAGTCTCGGCGGAAAATTCAAAGCCCACACGTTCATAGAACTCACCGAGCCGCGGCTCGCAGAGCACATATACGGTATTCCCCGCAGCGGCCTCTTTTGAGCATATCCATTTCAGCAGGCGCGTCGCATAGCCCTTCCCGCGCTCGGAATCCCTTGTGCAGACATAGGAAAGGTAGGTTATCCCCGACGACGAGAACATCTTCACGGCGCAGGCCTTCTTTCCGAGAGCGTAAAGCCGCGAAATGCCGTGCCTTACCATGTGGCTCGTATCGGTGTACCACTTGTTGAAGTCGATATCAAAGCCGTCGCTTGCTATGCCGTATATGTCGTTTATCGCGAAATCGCCGTCAAGCATCTCTATCTCGGAGCCGTCAACTTCCCTGACGCCGCCGGTGTATTTCATCACATAGAGCTTGCTGATGTTCGCGTCGGTATTCGATAGGTCAAACGAGCTGTACGGCAGTATCACCTTGCGGAAAATGCCGCAGGTGAGGAATTCCATAAGCTCGGCGAGCCTGTCGCCGGCACGCTTTCCGCAGTTCGCCACGACTGCCGACCTGTAGTAGTCGGAAATGACCGTGCCGCCCGTCTGCAAGTAGAACGAGCAGAACTCGTGTTCTAAGCCGTAAGCTTCCGCAAGCGCCCTTATCTTCTCGGAATACACGTCGGGGGCCTTGTCAAGCGCCCTGAACAGCTGCTTTTTGTCGAAAATCTTCCTGATCATAACTCCGCCAATCTGTTGAGCAGCGCCGCCGCAGTTGTGAGCGTCGCTTCAACATCTTCCTTTTTCATAACGCATGCGGGTGAGTGCAGGTATCTTGTGGGAACAGACAGCGCCGTTGTGCGTATGCCGCCTATCGCCTTGTGTATCGCGCCGCTGTCGTTGCCGCCCGCCACCAGCGTCTTTGTCTGGTGCTTCACGCCCGCATTTCCCGCGGTCTCACGGCCTATGCGGTACAGCTCGCGGTCGTAGATCGTCGATCTGTCCATGAACGATACCACAACGCCCTCGCCGAGCCGGCAGACGGCCTTTTCGCCCTCCGAGCCGGGAATATCGCAGGCTGTGGTGGTCTCAAGTATCACCGCGATGTCGGGCTTTACGTTGTACGCCGCACAGGCAGCACCTCTCGTGCCTATTTCCTCCTGCACGGTGAACACGAACCACGCGTCATACGGAAGCTCGCCATTCAGCAGAGTGAGCATTATCGCGCACCCCACACGGTCATCGAGCGCCTTGCCCTTTATGAACCCCTCGCCGAATTCCTCATAAGCGCCGTCAAAATAGCAGTATTCCCCGCGTTCGACGAGTTTTTCGGCCTCGTCCCTGTCATTTGCGCCAATGTCTGCGGAAAGCTCCTCGATCTTCGGCTGCCTGTCCTTTTCACTGTCGGACAGGTGGTGTACGGGCTTCGCAGCGATAACGCCGACCCGGCCGCTTTTGAGGACTATCCGTCTGCCGAATACCACGTCGGGGGAGATGCCGCCCACCGGGGCAAGCTTCAGCCGCCCGTCCTGGGCTATATCGGTGACGATAAAGCCTACCTCATCCATGTGCGCGCAGTACATTATCTTATTTTTCGGCGTTTTTGCGCCTTTTCTGAAAACTGTCAGATTGCCCAAATTATCGGTGGTGACTTCACATCCTGCGGGGAGCCTCGATCTGATGAAGTCCCTCACATCGCCCTCGTCGCCGCTTGTTCCGCACAGCCGCGAGAGCCTTTCTATAAGGTCGAAAAGTGCGGTATTGTCAGACATTTGCGGCACCTCCCGTCACAAACGCCGCCATAAGACGGCTCACGGAGATAATATCCTCCGTATCGACCACCTCAACGGGCGTGTGCATATACTTTATCGGTATCGACAGCAGTCCCGTGCGTATGCCGCCCTTTGTCAGCGATATGATATCCGCATCGGTGCCCGTTCTGCCGCCCATTATCTCATACTGGTGCGGGATATTCCCGCTCTTTGCAAGCTTTTTCAGCTCGTCGGTGACAGCCCTGTCAAGCACGGGAGATACGCCGATCATCACGCCCTTGCCCATTTCGCCGCAATCTTCGCGCTTGTCGTCGCTCGTATATGCAAAGCTCGTGTCCACCGAAAGAGCCGTCTGCGCAGTCACGTTATACGCACCTATTGCGGCTCCGCGCTCGCCGACCTCCTCCTGCGAGGAGAACAGCACTTCTATATTTACGGGCAGCTCCCGCCCTTTGAGCAGCTCCAGCGCGTACAGCACCGCGGCCACTCCCGAGCGGTCGTCTATCGCCTTCGCGGTAACTCTCGTCCCGTTCAGCACCGCAAGCGGGGTGTCTATCGTGACCCTGTCGCCCGGGGAAACGAACTTTTCTGCGCTCTCACGGCTCGTACAGCCGATGTCGATGCAGATGTCCCCGGTATTCATCGCCCCGCCGTCATCCTTGCGGACGTGCGGAGGCAGTGTGCAGATAACGCCCCGTGCGCAGCCGTGTTCCCCGTGTACGGTAACGCTCTGCGCGGCATACAGCCGCCTGTCTGTCCCGCCGCAGTTCCCGACTTTAAGGAATCCGTGTTCGTCGATATATGTAACAATGAAGCCTATCTCGTCGATATGCGCTTCCAGCAGAACCGAAGGCCTGTCGTTCCCGCGGTCGCCTATAAATCCGTACACACAGCCGAATGCGTCCGTCCGTATGTCGGAAGTGTACTGCCCGAGCAGCTCCGCCGCCACAGCCGAAGCCTCCGTCTCGTCGCCGGAAACTCCCGAAGCACCGCAGAGCCGTGCAAGAATGTCAGATATATTCATAAAAGTCTCCTTTCAGAGAGTAGAGAGCACAGAAGAACAGAAGAAAAGATTGGGGGCTCTGCAAAGGACAAGACTTGTCGGAAACGGAGAAACACACCCTATCAGACCGCATGGCACGGTCAGAGAACTTCCGTCAGCAGCCGGGCCCTGTTGATCTGAAGCTACAGGCTCCGAAACAGCAAGACGCGGTGACTGCCGCCGCTGCATAGCATACCGATATAATTATACCACGTCAAAAGTTGTTTTTCAAGTACAATATCAGAGAATTTTCACTGTATAATCACGAAAAATATGGCAAAAATACTTCCATAAGAGCAGTGACCTCTTACTTACATCGAAAAAAGAAAGGAACTCAAAAGATGAAAAAGGTGAGATTTACAAACGGAGTACAGGGAAAAGGCTTTGCCGCGGCTCTCGTGCTGAGCATCGCAGCAGTCGGGATATCTTCTTACGCGGCATATTCGGGCGCGGTGAAGTCTGCGGAACAGACAAAGAAGCTGACCGAGGAATATGAGGATAATGTGTTCATCTACACCGAACCGCCCGCCGAGACCGTAAATGCCGAACAGTTCGGCGTTCCCAAAGACACGGTGGTAATTGAAGAGCCCGTTCCCGACGCGGACGAGACCGAGGCTTCCGAACCGACGCTGTCGGACGAAGCGGGGCTTTTCTTCAAGAGCCCCAAGACCCTGCCCGTGGCTGATGCCACCGTTATCACGCCCTACAGCGCGGGCGAGCTTGTGAAAAGCGAGACTCTCGGCGTGTGGAAGACCCACGACGGCGTTGACCTCGCAGCGCCTGCGGGAACGGCTGTTTCGGCGATGATGAAGGGTAAAGTCACCGAGATCTCCAATGACCCGCTCTGGGGCATAAGCGTCGTTATCGACCACGGGGACGGTGTTGTCGGGTATTACCGCGGCCTTGCCGAAAATGTCAGCGTCAGATCCGGTCAGGAAGTCAATATGGGCGAGCTTATCGGCCAGGTCGGCAATACCGCCGATATCGAGTGCAAGCTTGAACCGCACCTGCACTTTGCGGTCGCGGTATCGGGCGCATGGACAGACCCGATAGCTTTCGTGGAAAGCTGAAAAATGCGGCAGGGTACAAAAAAAGTCCCCCTTTAGGAGGACTTTTTTGTATTACTGCATTTCTGCGGATTTCATGGATCTTACATATTTTCCGATCACTTCTGCGGAATCTCTGCCGTACTGCGCAATCTGCTTGACGATAGCAGAGCCGACTATAACGCCGTCGGCGACTTCCGACATCTTTTTCGCCTGTTCGGGGGTGGAAATGCCGAAGCCTATGGCGCAGGGAACTTTGGTATATTTACGGACGGTCTCGGTTATCGACGCTATATCCGTCTTTATTTCGCTGCGCACGCCCGTTACACCGAGGCTGGAGACCACATACAGGAAGCCTTCCGCTTCCTTTGCTATCATCTCAATGCGCTGCTCCGAGGTCGGCGCTATCATCGAGATGAAGTCAAGTCCGTACTTGCGGCAGGTCGGTGCGAACTCTTCCTTTTCCTCGAACGGCACGTCGGGAAGTATCATACCGTCAATACCTGTCTCGGAGCAGGTCTTTACGAATTTCTCTATGCCGTAGGAATACACGACATTCGCGTAGGTCATGAACACCATGGGGACGGTGATATCCTTGCGGAGTTCTTTCACGAAATTGAACACATCGTCGGTGGTTATCTTGTTTTTCAGTGCTCTGATATTGGCATCCTGTATCACCACGCCCTCTGCCGTCGGGTCGGAGAAGGGGATACCCAGCTCCACGAGGTCGGCACCGTTCTTCACCATTTCACGGACTATCTTCCCCGTAGTCTCAAGGTCGGGGTCGCCGCAGGTGATGAACGGGATGAACGCCTTGCCGTTTCTGAAAGCGTCAGCTATATTACTCATAGATATTTTCCCCCCTGTATCTCGCTATCGCGGCGCAGTCCTTGTCACCGCGGCCGGATATCGTTATTACGATTATCTTGTCCTTGTCCATTTCGGGCGCTATCTTAATTGCGTGCGCCACAGCGTGAGCCGACTCTATCGCGGGGATTATGCCCTCGGTCTTTGAGAGGAACTCAAACGCGTTCACGGCCTCGTCGTCCGTTACGGGAACATACTCCGCTCTGCCGGTATCATGCAGGTGCGCGTGCTCGGGGCCTATGCCGGGGTAATCGAGACCCGCCGAGATCGAGTAAACGGGTGCTATCTGGCCGTACTCATCCTGGCAGAAGTAGGACTTCATACCGTGGAATATACCGAGCTTGCCGGTGTTTATGGTAGCCGCGGTCTCAAAGGTGTCAATGCCGCGTCCCGCAGCCTCACAGCCTATCAGCCGCACGGACTTGTCATTGATGAAGTTGTAGAAACTTCCCATGGCGTTGGAGCCGCCGCCTACGCAGGCCATTACCACGTCGGGGAGCCTGCCCTCTTTTTCGAGCATCTGCTGCTTTATTTCACGGGAAATAACGGACTGGAAGTCGCGCACTATCGTGGGGAACGGGTGCGGTCCCATTACCGAGCCGAGACAATAGTGTGTATCGGCGATCCTGCTCGTCCACTCGCGGAACGTCGCGGAAACGGCGTCTTTAAGGGTGGCTGTGCCGGACGTTACGGGAATGACCTCCGAGCCGAGCAGACGCATACGGTAAACGTTGAGAGCCTGACGCTTGGTGTCCTCCTCGCCCATGAATACGACGCATTCCATGCCCATAAGAGCCGCAGCCGTCGCCGTAGCGACACCGTGCTGGCCTGCGCCCGTCTCGGCTATGAGCCTCGTTTTGCCCATTTTCTTCGCAAGCAGAGCCTGTCCGAGTACGTTGTTGATCTTGTGCGAGCCCGTATGGTTGAGATCCTCGCGTTTTAAATAGATCTTTGCGCCGCCGAGAGCCTTTGTAAGCTTTTCGGCGTAGTACAGGCGCGACGGCCTGCCCGCATAGTCGTTGAACAGCTCCGTCAGTTCCGCGTTGAACTGCGGGTCGTCCTTGTAGCGGTTGTAGGCCTCCTCCAGCTCTATCACCGCGTTCATCAGCGTTTCGGGAATGTACTGCCCTCCATGCTGCCCAAATCTTCCTTTGCTCATGTGTGTCAGTCTCCTTTCGTGAGAGTCGCTGCCGCTCGAGAGAAGTGTCTCGCCTGTGGGCGAGACACACGAGGAAGAGGCTTTGCCTCTCCCTCGAGCTCCCTCACCAGTTCCTTTGTGCGACAAAGGAACCGAAAGCGTAGTGTTTTTATCGGATAATATGTGCGTATTTGTTATAACAGGGGCGGACTATTCCCCTCCTTCGGCGTGAAACGTCCGCGATCTTCCGACAGGTATCTGCCCCGCCGGGGTGGCGGCGCCTCGCTCGTCCGCCTGTCGGCGTGCTGCTCGGCGCCGCTTTCGCGGCTCGCTCTCGCGCTTTCGCGCATGTGCTCGCCGCGCCTTTGCGCTCCCGCTCGCTATGCTCGCGTTCGCGCTTATGCCGTCCGTACTGCGTTTATAAAGCGCTTGATCTTATCGTAGTCTTTGTTGCCGTCCGTCTCGACGCCCGTGCTTACGTCAACGCCGTAGGGACAGTATTTCTTGATCGCCGCCGCGACATTCTCCGGGGTAAGCCCGCCCGCAAGTATATACAGCCGGTCAACATCCTCCAGATAGTCCCAGTCAAAGCTCTCACCCGTGCCGCCGGCACCGTTGTCGAGAAGAAGATAGTCCGCCGGGCTGGCAAGTGCCTCGTTCACATCCGCGGCATTATCAACCGCATACGCTTTCAGCACCGTAAGCCCTGTCATCTCCCTGATCTTTCTGACCTGCTCGTCCGTTTCGTTACCGTGCAGCTGTATCGCCCCGATAGCGCCCGAACGCGCAATGTCACATATCACGCTGATGTCCTCGTCAACGAACACCCCGACAGTCTTTATCCGCTTGTCAAGCGCGTTACGGAACCGCAGAGCCGTTTCCGGAGTGATGTAACGGCGCCTGCCCTTTGCGAATATAAATCCCACATAGTCGGGAAGCAGCTCGTTGACGTAGCCAACGTCTTCATCCCGCATTATTCCGCATATTTTGATCTTTGTCATAAAATGTCACCTTTTTGTTTTTCGCCGCTATAGCTTGCCCTTCAGACGGTCAAGCGTTTCCCGCTTGTCCGGGGCGCGCATCAGAGTCTCGCCGATAAGAAGCGCGTCCGCACCCGCTTTACGCATGGTTTCGACATCTTCGGCGGTCTTTATGCCGCTTTCCGCCACAAATACGACGTTCCCGGGAACGAGCTTCCGCAGATTGGCGGCATTGTCCGTGCTCACCGAGAAATCCTTCAGATTGCGGTTGTTCACGCCGATAACACGGGCTCCTGCGCTTATCGCCGTTTTCACCTCGTCCGCGTCGTGAGCTTCCACCAACGCCGAGAGGCCGAGCGTATCGCAGATACCGATGTATTCCCGGAGAGTTTCTTCGCCGAGCAGCGAGCATATCAGCAGCACAGCGGCCGCCCCGAGGGTCTTTGCCTCATATATCATATACTCGTCAACGGTGAAATCCTTACGGATGCAGGGGATGCTCACCGCGGCGGCTATCTCCCGCAGATACTCCGTGCTGCCGAGAAACCACCCGGGCTCGGTGAGAACGCTTATACAGTCCGCTCCCGCCGCCTCGTATTCCTTTGCTATAGAGAGATAGGGGAATTCTTCTGCGATAACTCCCCTTGACGGGGAAGCCTTCTTGCACTCGCAGATAAACGCGATATCGGGCTTTTTCAGCGCTTTCTCAAATGTAAAGCCGCCCTTCGGCATTTCAAGCGCGCGGTGCTTCATTTCCTCTGCGGAAATATGCTCCTTTGCGTCGGCAACGCGCTTTCGGGTGCTTTCCGCTATCGTATCGAGAATGTTTGCCATATCAGTTGTTGGATACCTCAACGAATCTGTTCAGAATTTCGAGCGCCTTGCCGCTGTCAATAAGCTCTGCGGCCTTCTTTATGCCGTTTGCGAAGGAATCCGCTTTACCGCCGACATATATCGCGGCACCTGCGTTCATCAGCACTGCTGTGCGCTTTGCACCCTGCTCCCTGCCTTCGAGTACAGCGCGGGTGATCGCAGCGTTCTCGGCGGGAGTTCCGCCCACCAGCTCGGACTTGTCGCACCGCGTGAAGCCGAAATCCTCGGGCTTTATCGTGTATGTCTTGTACCAGCCGTCGTTGAACTCGCACACAACGGTGGGGGAGCTTGCCGATATCTCGTCGAGCTTGTCCGTGCCGAATACGACCATACCGCGCTTCATACCGAGTGTGGTGAGCACCTGCGCTATCGGCTCAACGAGATAACGGTCATACACGCCGAGCACGATGAACTGCGGGCTTGCGGGGTTGGTAAGCGGCCCCAGGATGTTGAACACCGTGCGGAAACCGAGCTCCTTGCGTATTGCGCCGACAAACTTCATCGAGGTGTGGTATTTCTGCGCAAAGAAGAAGCAGATACCTACCTTTTCGAGCAGTTCGATGCACTTTTCGGGCGTGAGGTCGATATTTACGCCGAGGGCTTCGAGACAGTCCGCCGCGCCGCACTTGGACGATGCCGCACGGTTGCCGTGCTTGGCAACTTTAACGCCGGCAGCTGCTATGACCATTGCCGATGTTGTGGAAATGTTGAAGCTTCCCGCGTTGTCGCCGCCAGTGCCGACAATTTCGAGCACATCGAAGTTATGCTCGACCTTTGTCGCGTGGTCACGCATTGCCGCTGCGCAGCCGGATATTTCGTCTATCGTCTCGGCTTTTGCGCTCTTTGTCGATAATGCCGCGAGGAATGCCGCGTTCTGCGTGGGCGTGGTCTCGCCGCTCATTATCTCGTTCATTACTGCGTAAGCTTCGTCGTAGGTAAGATCCTGTTTCTGTACTATCTTTACTATTGCTTCCTTTATCATGGTAATTTCTCCTGTCTGATCGAAAATACTTCGTTCTCTTTTAGCTTTCCAAAAAATTTCTGAGCATCTGCTTACCGTCGGGGGTAAGGATAGACTCGGGGTGGAACTGGACACCGTAGATCGGGTGATCCTTGTGTTCGACTGCCATTATTTCGTTATCGGTGGTTCTTGCCGTGACTTTGAGGCAGTCGGGGAGGGTACTTTCATCGGCGGCGAGGGAGTGATATCTTGCTACCTTTTCCTCCCGCGGCAGACCCCTGAACAGCTTACTGTCCGTATCCAGCGTAACATCGGACTGCTTGCCGTGCATAAGACGCTTTGCGTAGGTTATCGTTGCGCCGTAGGCCGCGCATATCGCCTGGTGGCCGAGGCATACCCCGAGGGTGGGGATCTTTTTGCTGACCGTCTGTGCCACCTCTATGATGTTCCCTGCGTCCTCGGGGCGGCCGGGGCCGGGGGAGATTATGATATGTGTCGGGGCGAGAGCTTCTATCTCGCTTACCGTCATATCGTCGTTCCTTATCACCCTGATATCGGGCTGTATCTCGCCGACATACTGGTACAGATTGTACGAGAAGCTGTCGTAATTGTCTATCAGCAGTATCATTCGATATCACCTGCCTTTTCGAGCGCGTTTATGACCGCTCTTGCCTTATTTATACTCTCGTAGTATTCATTTTCCGGAACGCTGTCCGCGACTATACCTGCGCCGCTGCGCACGAACACTGT
>JAEEGL016355460.1_pt1 | contig 22343 bp, 17 predicted proteins | sample 9134231 | NCBI WGS metagenome assembly JAEEGL01 (sample SAMN16246548, study PRJNA631951) | gut metagenome | biome: gut microbiome; feature: rumen; material: fiber-attached | host: Bos | place: Iran: Karaj | collected 2018-10 | reverse complement strand
CACCGTTAAAGTGGGAGCTACCGGAACAACCATCTCGCGACTTGCTCCAACCGGCAAAGCCCTTATCGGAGGAGAACAGATGGAAGTTCATGCGGTAAACAAATTTATCGATCCCGACCACAAAATCGAAGTAGTGGCCATCGAGGGCTACCGTATCGATGTGGTGGAAACCAACGACGACCGATTCGAAGAAAACAAATAAACCAATAAAAAAAACCTTTAAAACAAGCCTTATGTCCATTTACATTATCATCGCAATCTGCGTAATCGCACTAATACTTTTCCTCTACCTTGTGCCCATCGGAATCTGGTTTCAGGCATTGGTATCTGGTGTTTACACATCGCTTGTGCAACTTATTTTCATGCGCTTCCGCAAAGTGCCGCCTTCGGTTATCGTCGGCAACCTCATCAGCGCCAGCAAAGCTGGATTGAAAATCAAACAGAACGACCTCGAAGCCCACTATCTGGCCGGCGGTCATGTTGGTTCTGTGGTCAACGCTCTGATTAGCGCCGACAAAGCCAACATGAACCTCGACTTCAAAACAGCAACTGCTATCGACCTCGCCGGTCGCGATGTGCTGAAAGCAGTTCAGACTTCCGTCAATCCCAAAGTTATCGACACTCCTCCTGTTGCTGCTGTTGCCAAAGACGGTATCCAGCTCATTGCTAAAGCCCGTGTTACCGTGCGTACAAATATCAAGCAGCTGGTTGGCGGCGCTGGCGAAGAGACCATCCTGGCCCGCGTTGGTGAAGGTATTGTTACCTCTATCGGTTCTGCAATGAGCCATAAACAAGTGCTCGAGAACCCCGACAGCATCTCCAAACTGGTGCTCACCAAAGGTCTTGATAGCGGTACCGCATTTGAGATTCTTTCAATTGATATTGCCGACATCGATGTTGGAAAGAACATCGGCGCCCAACTGCAGATGGATCAGGCCAATGCCGACAAGAATATTGCACAGGCAAAGGCTGAGGAGCGTCGCGCAATGGCTGTGGCCCAAGAACAGGAAATGAAGGCAAAAGCCCAAGAGGCTCGCGCAAAAGTAATCCAGGCAGAAGCCGAAGTGCCGCTGGCAATGGCTGAAGCTTTCCGCAATGGAAACCTCGGTATTATGGATTACTACCGAATGAAGAACATACAGGCCGACACCGATATGCGTTCGAGTATCGCCACACCCACCACTACAACAAAACAAACCAACAAACCCAACGACAAATAACAACACGAGTCGTATAAACCAAAAACCCCGCGATTTACATCGTGGGGTTTTATTTTTTTGGGGAAATATCTACTTGTTGACCTGAAAGATTGTTTTTTTTTGTGCATATTTGATTCAAATAATCTCTTTTAAAGATACATATTTGGTAGGCATCCTTAAGGCGGCAGTACAAAAACACAAATGGTAAGCGTTTTGTTATAAGCAAGTTAACAAAGCCTACGTCCATTATTAGAAAATCAAGGGGACCGATGGGTTGGTATACCGGTATACCGGTATACTGGTATACTCGTATATAGTTTCCTTTTTATATCTTAAATTTTTTTTTTCATGGATACGAAAATAATTCGTATCTTTGCACCGCAAAAAATGCAACGAAAAAACACAAAAGATATATGGAACTGAAAGGTAAAATATCTCAAATCATTGGTGCTGTGGTGGACGTAACTTTCCCCGACGGCGAAAATCTTCCCGACATTTACACCGCCCTCAAAGTGAAACGCAACGACGGGTCGGACATCATCCTGGAATGCCAGCAGGATATCGGAGAAAACACCATGCGCTGCATCGCTATGGACTCCACCGACGGTCTTGAACGCGGCATGGAAGTGCTTTCTCTGGGAGAGCCTATCTCGATGCCCGTTGGCGAAAACATCAATGGTCGTTTGTTTAACGTAATCGGCGAGACCATCGACGGTATGCCAGCACCCGCTTGCGAGAAACGCTACAGCATCCACCGCGATCCCCCAAAGTTCGAGAACCTTAGTACCTCTCAGGAGATTCTCTACACCGGAATCAAAGTTATCGACCTTATCCAACCCTTCCTGAAGGGCGGTAAGATTGGCCTTTTCGGCGGTGCTGGTGTGGGTAAGACCGTTCTTATCCAGGAGCTCATCAACAATATTGCAAAGAAATACTCCGGTATGTCGGTATTCACCGGCGTCGGTGAGCGTACCCGTGAGGGTAACGACCTGCTGCGCGAAATGATTGAAGCCGGCGTTATCAAATATGGCGACGAATTCAAAAAGAGCATGGAAGAGGGAAGCTGGGACCTCAGCAAGATTGACCAGGAAGCCCTTAAAGACTCGAAATGCACAATGGTATTCGGCCAGATGAACGAGACACCCGGAGCCCGTGCCCGTGTTGCATTGGCCGGATTGACTCTTGCTGAATACTATCGCGACGGCGACGAGAAGACCGGCGGCCGCGATATCCTGCTCTTCATTGACAACATTTTCCGCTTCACCCAGGCAGGTTCCGAAGTGTCGGCACTTCTTGGCCGTATGCCTTCGGCCGTAGGTTACCAGCCCACGCTGGCCACCGAGATGGGTCTGATGCAGGAGCGTATCACCTCTACCAAGAGAGGCTCCATCACCTCAGTGCAGGCCGTATATGTGCCGGCCGACGACTTGACCGACCCCGCCCCTGCCACCACCTTCGCCCACCTGGATGCACAGACCGTTCTTTCGCGTAAGATTTCCGAGCTTGGTATTTATCCCGCAGTCGACCCGCTGGATTCCACCAGCCGTATCCTCTCCCCAAACATCGTAGGCGAGGAACACTACAATACCGCCCAGCGCGTCAAACAGATGCTGCAGCGCTACAACGAATTGCAGGATATTATCGCCATTCTCGGTATGGAAGAACTCGGCGAACAGGACAAATTGGTCGTCAGCCGCGCACGTCGTTTACAGCGCTTCCTCTCGCAGCCCTTCTTTGTTGCTGAAGCATTTACCGGCTTGGAGGGCAAATTTGTCAATATTGAAGATACCATCAAGGGATTCAACATGATTCTCAATGGCGACGTGGATTACCTACCCGAGCAAGCCTTCCTGATGGTCGGTACCATTGAGGAAGCCATCGAGAAGGGTGAAAAGATATTGGCCGAAACGAAATAAGCGATGAAAGTCAAGATTACAAAACCCGACGCCTGCCTCTACGACGGTGCTGCCAAGCTTGTACAGCTGCCCGGCACCGGAGGAAAATTCGAGATATTAGAGAACCACGCCCCAATTATATCGTCGCTGTCAAAAGGTATTATACGCCTGATAGACAGTGAAGACAAGGAACAGACATTCGATATTCGGGGAGGAGTGGTAAAAAGCCAGCAGAACGACCTCCTGATATTGGTTCAATGACGATATACGGAGCCACCCTCGACGACAAGGTTGTCGACATTAAGGTCGACGGTTGCGTTATTGAGAGTGTTACTCCAGCGATAGAGAGCCCCCGTGCAAACGACGACGATGTCGATGCACGGGGGCTTTCTGTTTTTCCCGGGCTGATGAATATGCACTCACATGCCCCTATGACCCTCTTCCGTGGTTTAGGAGACGACCAGCCTTTGGATGTATGGCTTAACAAATATATCTGGCCAGCAGAGCAGAAACTGACCGACGAACTGGTATACAAAGGTACCCTTCAGGCATGCAATGAGATGCTTGCATCGGGCACAACGGCGTTCAACGATATGTACTTCCGCCTGCCAGCGATGGCTCAAGCCGTTAAAGAAAGCGGCATACGGGCACGCTTGGGGTTGAACGTCTTCGGAGACGGCGACGAGTTGGATTCGCTGGACGAGATAATGCACCAATGCACAGAACTGGGTGCACCGCTTTCAATTGCGCCACATTCCGTTTACACAGTAACCGAACGAGGCCTACGGCGTTCGGCTGAAGCATGCAAAACCATGGGGTTACCCATGCATATCCACATGAGCGAAACGCAAAAGGAAGTTGACGACTGTCTACGGGAGCACAATTGCCGCCCGTGGGAATGGCTGGAAAGACTCGGTATCCTCGATATGCTTGGAACCAATATCATCGCCGCCCATTGCCTGCATCTCTCGGAGAACGAGATACGCCTTATCGGCGACCACCATATCACATGTGTGCATTGTCCCAATTCGAACCTTAAACTTGGTAGCGGCTACCGCTTCCCGATGCTTGAGTTGATTGATGCAGGCGCCAACATGATGCTCGGTACCGACGGCTCGGCTAGCAGCAACAACCTCGATATGATTGAAGTGATGAAGACTGCAGCGCTTTTGCAGAAAGGCTGGAGAGGCGACCCGACGGTGGTTCCCGCACATCAGATACTCTCTATCGCTACCGGAGGCCACACTATCGCTCCCGGCCAACCCGCATGCCTCTTCCTCACAACCGCAAAAAACACCTCCGACCTCGTGTATGCTACGCACGGAGAAAGCGTTGTGATGACTATGGTCGGCGGCAAAATAGTGTACAAGAAACAACAGTAATGAGACGGTTCGTATTTATACTCCAGCTAACGCTTGCTCTTTTATCCTTCGGCAGCTGCAACCGCCACAACCACAGCGACAAGCAGATATTCCGTTATAACGAGAGTGCGGGAATTGCCACTTTGGACCCAGCCTTCTCGAAAGACCAAAGTATCATCTGGCCTTGTCGCCAGCTGTACAACGGACTCATAGAACTTGATTCCGCGCTGGAAGTGCAGCCGTCGATTGCAAAACGATGGGACATTTCGGCCGACGGCCTTACATATAGGTTCACTCTGCGCGACGACGTGCGTTTCCACAACGGTCGACGAGTAACGGCCTACGATTTCGAATATAGTTTCGGGCGCATTATCGACCCAGATATTGCGTCGCCAGGAGCTTGGATATTCTCTGAAGTGGAAGGATTCCGCGCAGAAAACGACACAACATTTACCATACGGCTCAAAAGCCCCTTCGCGCCGTTCTTGAGCCAATTGGGAATGGTATACTGTTCGGTAGTACCGCGCGAAGAGGTTGAACGTTGGGGAAAGGACTTCCGCTCGCATCCTTGCGGCACAGGTCCGTTCCGTTTCCAATACTGGAAAGAGGGGGTGAAACTGGTGCTGCGCAAGAATAACGACTACTTCGAACGCGACGAAGAGGGCTGCTCTCTACCCTATCTTGACGCAGTAGCAATAACCTTCATCGTCGACCGACAGACGGTATTCCTGGAGTTCGTCAAAGGGAGCTTGGATTTCATGAACTCGCTGGACGCCAGCTACAAGGACGAGATTCTGAATCCCGACGGAAGCCTCAAGGCAAAATACTCCGACCGCATCGATATGGTGAGCACACCATACCTCAATACCGAGTATCTGGGATTCAACCTCAGCAACGAAAACAGCGTACTGAAAGACAAACGCTTACGGCAAGCAATCAACCTCGGATTCGACCGTCGCAAGATGATGCGCTATCTAAGGAACAATATCGGCGAACCAGGCGTGTACGGATTTGTGCCACAAGGACTTCCCGGAGCCGCCGAAGAGCCAATATATGAATATAATCCCGAACGGGCCAAACAACTGCTGGCAGAAGCCGGATATCCCGGCGGTGCGGGATTACCGAAACTGAAACTTTCGACCACCAGCAACTATCTGGACCTCTGCAAGTATATCCAGCAGCAACTGGGTCTTATCGGCATCGACGTGCAGGTTGATGTCAATCCGCCGGCAGCACTAAGGGAGCAGATAGCACAAGGCAAAGTCGAGTGGTTTCGCGGCTCGTGGGTGGCCGACTACCCCGATGCGGAGAACTACCTGATGCTCTTCTACTCGCCCAATCGCGCGCCTGCTGGACCCAACTACACGCGTTTCCACAACGCGGCAATCGACCGCCTTTACGAGCAGGCGCGACGTTGCACCGACCCTACGGAAAGGCTTGAAATCTATCGCAAAATCGACCGCAAAGTGATGGAAGAGTCGCCCGTAGTGGTGCTCTACTACGACCAGATATTGCACTTTACCCACAAAAACGTAAGCGGCATGCGTTCCAACGCGATGAACAGCCTCGATCTTAGGCGGGTAAGAATATCCAACAACTAGTTTTCAACGTACCAACACCCACAGTTCTTCGATACTTCTTCGATAGTTCTTCGATAGTATTTCGATCCGAATCGAAGAACTATCGAAGAAGTATCGAAGAACTATCGAAGAACTATCGAAGATATGCCGGAGTTGATACGGAGTTGATAGGGCGAAGATACGGAGAAACAGGCTTTTAACCCGAAGGTTGAAAAAAGGGGAAATAAAAGGCACAAAAATTTGGTGGGGAACGTTTATTTTTGTATATTTGCAAAATATATACAATAGCCGATTTCTTGTAAACAAATAAAACACAACAAAATAACAACACCATGAAACGATCCGTTATCCTTGCAATGACGCTGATGCTGGCTTTGTTCAGCTCGTGCATCCGCAACGAGGACCTCGAATTGCTCCGTCATCCGATCCATGTGCAGGGCGATGTCGACCCATACTTGGGAGTCCCCGTTGCCTATGGAGAACTGTCGCTGAGCGAAATCCTCGAGATGCTCAGCGCCGACTATTCGGGCTATGTGCTCCCCGACGAGAACGTCATTACCATCGTATTCGACACCGGCGCTTCGGACATCATCCACGCACCCGGCTACAACCCGAACACAAAGCCCACCTACGCGAAACCTTCGCCCTACACGAGCAGCAAGGGTAACTTCGTCGACTTTATCGACACCGTGAGGGAATACTCGGTGAATGTTACCCTGTTCGACGATGCCCGCCTTTCGTCCATCACGGCCGGAAATATGGCCATCAACCACTTGTGGTTCAACCTCCACGCTGTGTATCAGGGACATTGCCAGCCCGGATATGAGGATACCGTCCAGCGTTATCTTCGTGCATCGGCCGACAGCTTGGTCATCAAATACACCGACCACAACGGTATCACGCACGTCTTTACCGGCCTGCCGCCCATCCAACCGATCACTATCGACGACGTGCTTGCGCGCCAGATGCTGAATTTCGACAGCATCGACCTGGCACCCATCATCAACAGTCTTCCGCGCAAAATCACAGCTTCGTTCCGCTTCAAATTCAGCATGGACGACTCATGGATTGTCAACAACTTCACCAATCCCACGTTCGCCGAGATGCTCGACACCATCAGGATGACCTATCTTGAGTACGACGCCGACCTCGACGTGTCGTTCCCCTTCGAGGTGCATATCGGCATGCTGCCCTATGACTTCACCATCAACCTCGGCGACGGCCTCTCGACCGTGAACCTCGACTCGATACTCAGCTCGCTGGGCGACAACGTCGATGCCGAATTGAAGGACTCGTATATCAACCTCGCCTTCGAGAACGGCATTCCGTTCGACTTCATGATGAGCGCCTCGATGCTCGACGCCGACTCGAACTTCCTGTTCGAGATTGTGAACCTCGACACCATCCTTTCGGCTCCTACAGCGCCGATGGCTTCCGACCCCACAACCCTTGAGGCTACAGGAAAAACAAAGACCATCGTGCGCGCAATGGTCAACTCGCAGAAACTTGAGCTCCTGCCACAAGCCCGAAAGTTGCGCATCGGCTTAGCGATGAGCACAGGACCAGGCAAGGTGGCCGTCCAGCGGACCAACTCGCTCAAAGTGAAAGCGTCGATACAGGTGCACCCCAGCGCCGAAATCGACATTCCGGTAACTAACGACGGTTTCATTAAATAGCAGGAGGAACGACCATGAGAAACCGTATTTTAGCCATCATCGCAGTCGCCCTTCTCGGAATGGGCACCGCTGCCGCTCAATATAACGAGACCAACAACCTGTTCTACCACTCGTTCCGCACCCCGCAGACGAATATGCTGAACCCGGCTCTGTTCCCAAACAAGAACACATTGTTCCTCACACTACCGAGTTTCGGTATGCGTTTCGGTGCACCGCTGGCCATCAATGACTTCGTCTATTACGACCAGACTTCGGGCAACACCATCATCAGCATCGACAGCATCCTTTCGGGACTCACCGACAACAACCGCTTCCGTCTGGGAGTGGATATGGACCTTCTGGGATTCGGCCTGCATATCGGCAACACGTTCGTTACCGTCAACGCCCGTTGGGTGAACGATTTCAGCTTAGGTATCCCCATTGATATGGTGAACGCCCTATTGGAAGGCAATGTGCTGGACAACGGCCAGGTGCAGAACGAAGTGTGCCTGCTCGACGGCGACCTGCTCAACTTCAACTCCTACCTTGAAACGGGTATCGGCGTGGGACACCGCCTCGCGGCACTCGGCCTCACTATCGGCGCACGCGCCAAACTGCTCAGCGGCGTGATGAACCTGCAGACCGACAACTCGCGTATCGTGCTCAACACGGGCGACGATATCGACAGCATCAGCATCGACGCCTACTATCAGCTGCAAGGTGCACTCTGCGTGTCGGTCGACAGCTTGGAGACATTCACCCTTAGCAACCTCTCAATCGGCGACGTAATCGGAGCCTTCGGTGCCAATACAGGCGTCGCATTCGACCTCGGTGCCAAATACGACCTCGGTCCGTTCAGTTTCTCGGCTTCGATTAACGACATCTCGGCCGGTATCCACTGGAAGAAGAACACCTACACAGTAACACCCGAAGGCGGTCATGCTACCTTCAGCTTCGACGGCGAGAACATACGCACCATCATCGACCAAGGAGAGATGAACACCGATTCGCTCACCGCCCACCTTCAGAGCTTCCTCGACGGCCTGATGCCTGATACCACCGTCGACGCCGACTACTGGTTCAGCATCCCCACCAAACTCAACCTCGGTGCAAGCTATAGTTTTGCCAAACTGTTCCGCGCCGGATTCCTGCTCCACGGACAATGGGACCGCGGTATCCTGAGCCGCAAAAACAAATATGAACTCGACCTCACCGGCGACCTCAAGAACACCTTCCGCTTCAACGCCACACTCTCGTTCGGCTTGAACCTCTTCAACTGGGCCGAAGTGATTGTAGGCTCGTCGGTGGTGTACGACGGCAAGAAGATCAACCCGCTCAACCCCGGAGTCGGATTGGTGTTCACCCCTGCTACCGCCGTCCAGACGTACCTGATGGCCGACTATGTGAGCAGCATCTACCTCGTCGAAGCTAAAGCTTTCAACGTAAAATTCGGAATAAACCTCCTCTTCGGTAAAGGCGGAGCCACCTCTATCATAGAAAACTGAATGCAGAACACTAAATGAACATACTCGCAATAGTAGGCCGTCCTAACGTCGGCAAATCAACACTCTTCAACCGACTCACCGAGAGTCGAGATGCGATTGTCGACAGCACCAGCGGCGTAACACGCGACCGCCAGTACGGCCATTCCGACTGGAACGGGAAGCATTTCTCCGTTATCGACACCGGCGGTTACGTTATGGGTGGCGACGACGAGTTTGAGATAGAGATACGCAAGCAGGTGGCTCTAGCCATCGATGAGGCCGATACCATCCTCTTCCTCGTCGATGCACGCGAAGGGCTCACCCCTATGGACGAGGATGTGGCCGAGATGCTTCGCAAGCAACCCAAGCCCGTAATCCTCGGAGTTAACAAGGTGGACAATGCCGCACAGATGGATGCTTTGGGCGAATTCTACGCTCTCGGACTGGGCGACCCCTACCCCATCGCAGGAATCACAGGTAGCGGTACCGGCGAGTTGCTAGATGCCATCGTGAAAGACTTCTCTGACGGCGACGAAACCGAAGCTACCGACGGCCTGCCACGCATTGCAGTAGTCGGCCGCCCCAATGTTGGCAAGAGTTCGTTCATCAACATGATTACCGGACAGGAGCGCTCGGTGGTTACCCCAATAGCAGGCACCACCCGCGATTCGGTCTATTCGCGATACAACCTCTTCGGATTCGACTTCAACTTTGTTGATACAGCCGGCCTGCGTCGCAAATCGAAAGTGTCGGAAGACCTGGAGTTCTACTCCGTGATGCGCTCGGTACGCGCTATCGAAGCCGCCGACGTGTGTATACTTATGCTGGACGCCAGTCAGGGGTTGGAGCAGCAGGACCTCAACATCTTCTCGCTCATACAGCGCAACCACAAAGGCGTCGTAATAGTGGTGAACAAGTGGGATCTCGTACAGAAAGAGACCAACACCCACCGCGATTTCGAGAAACTGATAAAGGAACGTATCGCACCCTTCGACGATGTGCCCATCATTTTCACCTCGGTAATCAACAAGCAGCGCATCTTCAAGGTGCTGGAAACCGCCCGTGATGTATACGAAGCCCGCAGCCGCCGCATATCAACGGCCGACATCAACAATATCCTGCTCCCCATTGTCAAGGAGCAGAACCCGCCACCATCGGTGAAAGGCAAATGGATAAAGATAAAATACATCACCCAGCTGCCCACCCCATACCCTCAGTTCGTCTTTTTCTGCAACCTGCCGCAATACATCCGCGACCCGTACAAACGCTTCGTCGAGAACCGTATGCGCGAACTGTGGGACTTCCACGGTGTCCCCATGACACTATATTTCCGTGCAAAATAAATTAAACAATACAAGCAATATGAAAGTAACAGAAGAAAACTTCAATGACCTGATGGCTTCCGGCAAGCCCGTAATGATTGACTTCGGCGCCACTTGGTGCGGTCCCTGCAAAGCCCTTGCACCCCGCATCGAAGAGATTGAGAAAGAATACGAAGGCCGCGCCGTTATCGGTACCGCCGACGTCGACGAGTGCAGCGACCTCGCCGCCAAATTCCGCATCCGCAACGTTCCCACCGTACTCTTCTTCAAAGGCGGCGACATGCCCGTCGACAAGAGCGTCGGACTCGTGGCCAAAGAGACCCTCACCGAGAAACTCGACGCACTGCTCTAGTAGATAGTGGACCAGAGTCTCATCTCGCGCTACAAATCGTTGGACTTTTATGCCCGCCAGGTGGTGGAAGGATTCATCACCGGAAGGCATAAAAGTCCTTTTCATGGTTTCTCAGTCGAGTTCTCCGACTATCGGCAATACAATACTGGCGAGAGTACCCGTAACATCGACTGGCACCTCTACGGCCGTACCGACAAACTGTTTGTCAAGCAGTTCGACGCAGAAACCAATCTGCGTTGTCAGGTGCTTATCGACCAAAGTACCTCGATGTACTACCCCATCGAAGGACAAGGAGATATCGACCATCCCAACAAGCTTACTTTCTCAGCCTATGCGGCAGCCGTATTGTTCGAGTTGCTGCACCGCCAACGCGATGCCTTCGGCCTAACCCTCTTCAGCAATCAGATTGACCAGCAGACGCCATGTAGAAGCAGCGGAGCACATCGGCAATATATGCTGACACTCCTCGACAGCCTGCTGCAACCCGTTGCCGCCGAAGGACGTCCGATGCGAACCACATCGGTGGCCGAATCGCTCCACCTAACGGCCGAACAACTCCACCGACGCTCGCTGGTGGTTGTCTTCTCCGACGCATTGGTGCGTCCCGAAGAGCAGGAAGCCGTCTTCGACGCTTTGCGCCACCTACGGCACAACAAGCACGAGGTGATCTTCTTCCACACCTACGACCAGGCCAGCGAAGTGGGCCTGCAGTTCGATTCCCGACCCCACCGCTTTATCGACCTTGAAAGCGGCCGCGAACTGCGTCTGCAGCCGTCGGAGGTGGCCGAAGCCTACCGCAGTCGCATGGAAGCACGCTTCTCCGACCTGCAACAGCGCGCCATGCAGTACCGCATCGACTACGTGCCCGTCGACATCGCACAAGGATTCCACCAAGTGATGCTCCCGTTCCTTCTCAAACGCAGCAAAGCATGACCCCTTACGCCCTCTACATACACGGAATGGGTTCGGGTGCCAAAAGCGGCACCAAGAGTTCGCTGGGCCACTATCTGAGCCAATACGAATGGCTTTCACCCGAACTGCCGATGGATCCAGTAGCGGCAATGACAATCCTGAAAGACTACGAGCGGGTGTTCCAACCCGACCTCATTTGCGGCACTTCAGCAGGCGGCCTCTACACACTCTTCCTCGACGCGCCCATAAAAGTGGCGATAAATCCCACATACAACATCGAGACGACTCTCCGCAAGATGGGTTACGGCAAGCATAAATTCCATTGCGAGCGCGAAGACGGCGCCACCGAATGGACGCTCGACGAGCCTCTGGTACAGAAATTCAAACACCTGAGAGACAACCTGCAACCCATCAGGAGCCCACGGATGATAGCCTTCTTTTCGAGCGACGACGAACTTGTGGGTCGCGAGCCGGCAAAGAAAAACGCACATGCGATGGAGGAACTGGGCTACGAGATAGTGTGGAGCAACAAATTCGGCCACCGTCTCAATCAGCCGGCCGCCAAACAGTTGGCTTCACTTCTTCAATAATTGAGGTGCAAACCGCCACACCAATACGGCCGAAAGCATCAGCGCCAATACTTCGGCGATAGGCCACGATAGCCATATACCGTTGATTCCCAACAAAGCAGGCAACGCCCATACGCAAGCCAGCTCGAATACCAGCGTCCGTGTGAACGATTCCACCGCACTCACCACACCATTGTTCAATCCCGTGAAGAGCGCCGATACAAACATGTTGAGCCCGCTGAAGAGGAACGCCAGCATATAGATACGCATACCTCTGACGGTCAAAGCAGTAAGCGATGCATCGTAACCCACGAACAAACGAGCTAGCGGTTCGGCGAAAACTTCGGACGTAAGCGCCATCATCACACCCAATCCTCCAATAATCATTACCGACTTGAGCATCAGCGAACGCTGCTCGCTCACGTCGCGTGCGCCGAAATGATATCCGATGATGGGCGTGATGCCGATATTGTAGCCGATGAAGACGGCGGCGAAGATGAACGCGATGTACATCATCACACCATAGGCCGATACTCCGTCCTCGCCCAAATAGCGCATCAACTGCAGGTTATAGCAGATTGTTACAACATTCATAGCGATGCTGCCGACATACTCCGAAAGGCCGTTGGTGCAAGCTTTGCCGATATAAGGCCAAAGGAAGCGCGACGAAGTTATTTTCAAAGTTCCGCGATTGCGCTTAGAAGCAAAGTAAAATACCGGATAGAGACCACCAACTGTGCAACCAGCCGCAGTCGCAATCGCCGCTCCTGCAACTCCTAATCCCATAACCCACACCAAAATAGCATCGAGCACGATGTTCACCACACCAGCAACGACCGACATCAAGGTGCCCAACTGCGGCCGTTCGGCGGCCATATAGAACGACTGGAAGGCACATTGCAGCACAAATCCAGGCATTCCAATCATATTCAGACGGATATACACGATGCACTCGTCCATCATCGGCGCATCGGCCCCCAACCATCGCGACACCGCAGGAGCCGCAATCGCCAACGCTCCACCCAACACCAAACCCAACAGCAAACCGAACTGTACCAACATGGTAAACACGCGGTTAGCCTTCTGCTGATACCCTTCGCCCTTGATTTTTGCAACCAACGCGGCCCCTCCTGAACCAATCATCAGGCCCAACGAGCCAATCATCATAATGACCGGAAACGTGAGGTTGATGGCGGCAAACCCGGTTTTGCCTGCAAAATTGGCCACGAAAAATCCGTCCACTATCGAATAGATAGAGGTAACAAGCACCATCCCAATGCTCGGAAGCACCGTCCGCAGAATGCGACCAATAGTGTAATGTCCTGATAGTTCGACGTTAAGCGCCATTAGCAACCTTTGGATTTCGCCTGCAAAGATACAACATTTTTGCGAAACAAATCCGTACCCAAGATGCTCTAAAGAGCAAATAAGTCCGTATCAACACCGGCCGTTCTTCGATACTTCTTCGATAGTTCTTCGATAGTATTTCGATTCGAATCGAAGAACTATCGAAGAACTATCGAAGAAGTATCGAAGAACTATCGAAGAACGGTGGTAGTTGATAGGTAGTTGGTAGGTAGAAGATACGGTGAAGATACAGAGAAACAACACATTACGTACATCTCTGTTATATATTACATTGATTTTCATCAAAATAAATATCTAAATTTCTTACACAATTGTTAATATAGCCACAGGTGTGTTTCGGGGTATGCCACGAGATTTATTATTACAAAATGAAAAAAGGTATCTACAATGAAAAAAAAAAGGTATATTTGCAAGATACACACCAAATGCCAATATATATATAATTATGAAAAACAAGCTGTTGTGGTTCATTAGTATGTATAATCTTTGAAAATTAAAACAGAAAAATGCCATGAAAAAGAGACTATACACATTTATACTGATGATGGCGTTAGGGTTCAGCGCCATATCGCAAGACACTCTGAGTGCTGTATCGCTGAAATCGAGCTATTTTCACAATGTTTGGCCGAATTTTGTCAATATCGACGATTCCGTCGGTTATCGATGCTATTTCATGAATATGATGCAATTGTGGCCAACTTATGCCAAATTGTATGGAAGTCTGTTCAACACGGGAAACGACACTATCAACGTTTATGGAATTGCTGTAGGCATCGAGTCGATATGGTTGCATATAACCAGAGAACCCATCTGGGATGAATCCGGGAACTTTATTGGATATGTTGACGATTCGTCGGGTTACTATGACGATTTGAGCAAAATATACGACACATCTGCTTATGAGGAGGCATACGAGCTATGGGGACTGTACGTAAGGGATGGAGATTCGGTACGGCGAGTCAGCGCACAATTGCCCGTCAATGTAAAACTCGACAGCCCGACCTACTACCTTGACTTCGGCACTTACATTGACGGCAGCTATACCGACAGGACCCCAATGCTTCCTGTACGCGAGGTTTTCTTCCACAGTCCAGTATCTCTCAAAGGCGAATTCTATATAGCCCTAACCAACCGCCAGCACGAGATGGGGCTGGAACACAACAAAACCTTCTACACATGGCCCACGGTCCTACGTCAAATTGCACCTTCCAGTGAAGAAAATGTCTGGGAATATGACCAAGGACATTTTACTTATAGCCCAAATTTAATTCCGCCAAGATGGGTTTTTCCGCAGTATGGAATTCTCACATTCGGATTCCCGATAATCACGCCGCCCGACAGCGTTTATTTATGGGACACCACTGTTGTGGCCGCAGACACTATTGTGGCCATCGGCGATACCATCTTCTCTTCTGGCGATACTATCGTAATTTCGGGTGATACAACCATCGTGGTCGACGGCTACACCATCGTTGTGGCAGGTGGCACGGTGATAACTTACGACACCGTAATCGTCTACGACTCCATCATTGTAATAGACACAGCCATCGTCGGCGGCGACACTATAATATACTATGACACAATAGCCTACGCCGACACCATCATCCAGAGCGACACCTTGCTATCAATTCCCGACAGGAGCCTCCTCGGACGCATGACCGGCATAATGCCCAATCCAGCCACCGAGACGGTCAAAGTGTTGTCGAACTTCGGGCTTGAAGCAATCGATGTGTTCACCATAAAAGGAGAGCACATCCTCACCTTGCGCCTGCCAGAAGTTTCGCTGACCGCCACCATTGACGTCCGGGAATGGCCTTCGGGGACATATTTGCTCCGCATCCACACCCCAATGGGGACAAGCGTGAAAAAATTAATAGTGAAATAGACGAAAGTTTTTTTCTTTCATGTTGCTTTTTTATGTATTTTTGCAGGTCAAAACGCACATAGCACCACACATATATCGCTATACATATCAGCAATTTAGAAAACAACAAACAACAAATATTATCATGAAGAAAACCCTTTTATCGATTGCAACTATGGCAATTATCGCTACCGGTTGTCAGCACAAGACCCAACTCACCTCGGGTGTGCATCTTGACAACTTCGACACCACCGCCCGTCTGCAGGACGACTTCTACCAGTACGCTTGTGGCGGCTGGATGGCCAACAACCCCCTCGACGCCGAGCATTCGCGCTACGGTGCCTTCGACGTGCTGGCCGAGAACGCCCTCGAGAACATCAACGGCATCATCGACTCGGTGAGCAAGAACGAGAACGAAGCCGGCTCTCTGGCCGACAAGATCGCTATGCTCTACAACATCGGTATGGACAGCGTGAAGCTGCAGGAGCAGGGCGCCGCCCCGCTGATGCCCTACCTCGAGGAAATCAATGCCCTCAAAACCCGCGAGGATATCTGGGCCGAAGTGCTCAAAATGCACCATCGCGGCAACCACGTGCTCTTCGGCGTGTTCGGCGAAGCCGACAAGGACGACGCCTCGATGTGCATCGCATGGGCCTACCAGAGCGGCCTCGGATTGGGCGACCGCGACTACTACCTCCTCGACGAGGGTAACAACAAGAACATCCGCAAGGGTTATGTCGACCTGATGACCAAGGAGTTCGCAATGGCCGGATACGACAAGATGAGCGGCAAGAAGGCCGACAAGCTTGCCAAGATGGTTATGGACTTCGAGACCCGCTTGGCCAAGTCGATGAACACCAAACTCCAGAACCGCGACCCGCAGGGAACCTTCAACCGCTATACCGTTGAAGAGGCCACCACTTTCACTCCCAACATCAAGTGGGAGAACTACTTCACCACCATGAACATCATGGACGGCATGAAGAGCTTCAACATCGCTCAGCCCAAATACTTCGAGGAAGTCAACCGCGTGCTTAAGGACGCCGACATCGAGACCCTCAAGGCCTACTTCGCCTGGCACGAGATCAGCAGCGCCGCCAGCTACCTGAGCGACGACTTCGTGAACGCCAACTTCGACTTCTACGGCAAGCTTATGAGCGGCCGCGAGGAGAACCGTCCCCGTTGGAAACGCGTTACCTCCACCGTCGAGGGCGCTATGGGCGAAGCTCTTGGCAAACTCTATGTCGAGCGCTACTTCCCCGCCGAGGCCAAAGCCCGTATGGAGACCCTCGTGCAGAACCTTATCACCGCCCTCGGTCAGCGTATCGATATGGCCGAATGGATGACCGACACCACAAAGGCTAACGCTCACGCCAAACTGAACACCATCCTCGTCAAGATTGGCTACCCCAACAAATGGCGCGACTATAGCGGTCTCGAAATCAAGGACGACAGCTACTATGCCAACGTTGTACGCAGCAACGAGTTCGATATGGACTATATGCTCAGCAAAATCAACAAGCCCGTCGACCGCGACGAATGGCAGATGGCCCCGCAGACGGTCAACGCCTACTACAACCCCACCACCAACGAAATCTGCTTCCCCGCCGCCATCCTCCAGCCGCCGTTCTTCCAGTTTGATGCCGACGATGCCGCCAACTACGGCGCTATCGGCGTGGTTATCGGCCACGAGCTGACCCACGGATTCGACGATCAGGGCCGCCAGTACGACAAGGACGGCAACCTGAACGACTGGTGGACCGAAGAGGATGCCGCCAACTTCGACAACAACAAGCAGGCCCTCATCGAGGCCTTCAACAACTGCATCGCCCTCGACGACCCCGAATTGGGCAAGATGAACGGCAACGGCGAACTGACCCTCGGTGAGAACATCGCCGACAACGGTGGCCTCCACGTGAGCTACCTCGCCATGCAGAACGCAATCGCCAAAAAGCAGGTGAACAAGAACGAGATGGACGGCTTCACTCCCGAACAGCGCTTCTTCCTGGCCTACGCTGCCGTATGGGCTTCGAACATCCGCCCGCAGGCCGCCCTGCAGCTCACCCAGATGGATGTGCACTCGCTGGGTCGCAACCGCGTCAACGTGGCCCTGCCGCAGGTTACCGAGTTCATCGACGCTTTCGGCATCAAGGAAGGCGACGGTATGTGGCTCGCTCCCGAAAAACGCGTAAAACTTTGGTAAACAATTACATTACCGCATCATACGAAGGGGCGGCCGACATTTTGTCGGCCGCCCCTTCTTTTTTAACATAAAAAGGACTTTCGGATTGGAAAAAAAGTAGTATCTTTGCAGGCGGAAATCGTTGCATCGTGCTTCGATTTCCAAACAGACTTACAAACAATTATAACAGCAACAAAACACATGAACGACAATAAATTCCGCACAGAGAGCGATTTACTTGGCAAGAAGCAGGTTCCGTCCGACGCCCTCTACGGCGTGCAGACCACCCGTGCCATCGAGAACTTCAACATCAGCGGCCGCTTGCTGAAGGACTATCCCAAGTTCATCATCGGAATGGCTATGACCAAAAAGGCCGCCGCCATTGCCAATATGAATGTGGGGATGATTTCCAAGAAGCAAGGCGAAGCTGTTGTATGGGCTTGCGACCAGCTGATTGGAGGCAAGTATCACGACCAGTTCCCCATCGATATGATTCAAGGTGGAGCCGGCACTTCGACCAATATGGCCGCCAACGAGGTGATTGCCAACCTCGCCCTCGAGCATATGGGCCACGAACGCGGTCAGTACGAATACTGCTCGCCCAACGACGTTGTCAACGCCTCGCAGAGCACCAACGACGCCTACCCTTGTGCCATCCACATGGCTATGTTCCTCGAACACGAGGCTTTCCTACCCCACTTGGAGCAGATGATTATGGCCCTCAACTTCAAGTCGAAGGAGTTTGCCCACGTAATCAAGATGGGACGCACCCAGCTGCAGGATGCCGTCCCGATGACCCTCGGGCAGACATTCGGCGGTTTCGCCGCTTCGTTGCGCGGCGAGGTAAACAACCTCAACTGGGCGGCCCGCGAGTTCCTGACCGTCAACATGGGCGCTACCGCCATCGGTACCGGCATCTGCTCAAAGCCTGGCTATAGCGAAGCCTGCATCACCGCCCTGCGAAAGGTTACCGGCTGGAACATACGATTGGCCGACAACCTTATCGAGGCAACCTCGGCTACTAGTTGCATGATTCAGTATTCCAGCGCGCTGAAGCGTTTGGCAATCAAGATAAACAAGATGTGCAACGACCTGCGGCTTTTGAGTAGCGGCCCACGTTGCGGCCTGAACGAGATACACCTGCCCGAACGCCAGCCCGGCAGCAGCATCATGCCCGGTAAGGTGAATCCCGTGATTCCCGAGGTGATGAACCAGGTGTGCTACAAGGTCATCGGCAACGATATGACTATCACCTTCGCCAGCGACAACGGCCAGTTGGAACTCAATGTGATGGAGCCCGTCATTGCATATACACTCTTCGAGAGTATCCACCTGTTGGAGAACGGTCTGGATACCTTGCGAAAACTCTGCATCGACGGCATTGTGGCCAACGAGGAGCGTTGCCGCCAACTGGTCGAACACTCAATCGGCATCGTAACAATGCTCAACCCCATCATCGGCTACAAACAGAGCACCAAGATTGCCAAAGAGGCCGCCGAAACCGGACGAGGTGTCTACGAGCTTGTTCTCGAACACAAACTTCTCACCAAAGAGCAGCTCGACGAAATACTGAAGCCTGAGAATATGCTCCAGCCTGTTGAAATAAAGATATGATTGAAACAATAAAGATAAAGAAAGGCCTCGATATCCCTCTCGACGGAGCCGCCGAGAAGCGGATTGTCGACGCACGTAGCATCGACCGCTATGCGGTGAAGCCGCCCGACGTGGTTGGCTTTGTGCCTCGCTTGCTGGTGGCCGAAGGCGACGAGGTGCGTGCCGGGCAGCCCGTGCTGGCCGACAAGAACGACCCACAGATTACGCTCCCCTCGCCCGTCGACGGAGTGGTTGAAGCCATTATCCGCGGCGAGAAGCGCAAACTGCTGGAGGTCGTAGTAAATCGGAATATTCCGAGCTCTCCGAATAATCAGAATATTCCTAGCCATCTTTCCCCAGATTCTCCCGTCTGGTGGATGATTAAGGAGCGCCCATTCGGCACCATCGCCAACCCCGACCATAAGCCCAAAGGCATCTATATCAGCCTGCGCGACACAAATCCGCTGGCTCCCGACATTGAATATGCTTTGCAGGGCCGCGAGCATGAGTTTGAGGCTGGTGTGAAAGCACTTGAAGAGTTTGCCAAAGTGCATTGCGTGAAAGCCGAAGGCCCCCACCCTGCCGGCAATATCGGCACCATCGTGGCAGCACTCGACCCCATCAACAAGGGTGAGTATATCTGGAGCGTAAACGCACAGGATGTGGCAAATATCGGCCGCTGGTGTCTTACTGGCAAGTATTGCCCCGAAAGAGTGATTGCCGTTGGCGGTCCTGCCGCGAAAACTCCCAAATATTACCGTGTGATTTGCGGTGCCTGCCTAAAGCAGATTACCGACGCCCAACTGATGAACCCCGACTATCCACTACCAACTATCAACCACCAACTACCAACTAGAATTATCTCCGGAAGCGTTCTTTCCGGCACTCGGATTACCCACGACGGGTTTCTAGGGATGTTCGACCAACAGGTCTGCTTCATAGAGGAGGGCGACCATTACGACTTCATGGGCTGGCTTATGCCCGGCCTTAAGAAATACAGCTTCAGCAACACTTTCCTGTCAGGAATCCTAAGACCTTTTAAGGCGTTAGAACCTTTGATGCCCATAAAGCCCTCATATAACTTCAACACCAACGTTCACGGCTCTGTGCGCCCATTCCTCTTCACGGGCAGCTTCGAGCGCGTGTTCCCCTTCGACATCTACCCTCTGCAGCTTATCAAGGCCTGCATCGTGGGCGATGTAGAACTGCAAGAAAAGCTCGGCATCTACGAGGTGGAACCTGAAGACTTCGCGCTGTGCGAGTTCATCGACCCCTCGAAGTCCGAGATACAGACCATCATACGCGAGGCGCTTGAAGTCCTCAGAAAGGAGGCTATAGCATGAGACTTAAATGGTTGGAAGATTGGTTCGAGAAGATTGAACCCAAGGGTAAATGGAGCTGGCTGGGGAGTACCTACGAGGCGTTCCACACCTTCGCCTTCACTCCCAAGACTGTCACTAAGAGCGGTAGCCATATCCGCGACGCGGTGGACATGAAACGCTCCATCATCATCGTGGTCATCGCACTCATCCCTGCCCTGCTCTTCGGCATGTGGAACATAGGATACCAGACCAAAGTGGCCACAGGATTGTCCTGGGCTTGGTACAATTGTTGGTGGTTCGGCTTCCTGCGCATGCTGCCGCTTATCGTGGTGAGCTACGCCGTAGGCTTGTTTATTGAGTTTGCCTTCGCACAAGTACGCCACCACGAGGTGAACGAAGGCTACTTGGCCACAGGTCTGCTCATCCCTATGATTGTGCCCGTCACCACGCCCTTGTGGCAGGTGGCGCTGGCCGTAGCCTTCGCCGTCATTATCGGCAAGGAGGTCTTCGGCGGCAGCGGCATGAACTTCCTCAACCCCGCCCTCGTGGCGCGCGCCTTCCTCTTCTTCGCCTACCCCACCCACATGAGTGGCGACAAGGTGTGGATTGCCAACGACCTTTGGGGCAGCGACGCCATTGCCGGCGCCACACCCATGGGAGAGCTGGCCGCAGGCATGCGCCCGTCGGCCTCAGCATTGGATATGCTTATCGGCACCATTCCAGGTTCCACCTGCGAGACCTCCGTCATCGCCATCGCGCTGGGTGCAATACTGCTACTCTTCACGGGCATCGCCAGCTGGCGCATCATGCTGAGCGTATTCCTCGGCGGCGGCGCCATGGGACTGCTGTTCAACGCTATCGGATACAATGATTACATGCAGCTGCCCTTCTACTACCATTTCCTGATGGGCGGCTTCGCCTTCGGAGCGGTCTTCATGGCCACCGACCCCGTCACCGCCGCACAGACCAACACCGGCAAGTGGATCTACGGCCTGCTCATCGGCGCCTTCGCCGTGCTGCTGCGCGTCTGCAACCCCGCCTACCCCGAGGGCATGATGCTCAGCATCCTCTTCATGAACTGCATGGCTCCGCTGATTGACCATTGCGTGGTGGCCCGCAACATCAAGATGAGAGAAAGGAGGGCCGTAAAATGAAAAAGACATTCTCTAATACCTATATCTTCATCTACTCGGCAGTCCTTGTCGTGGTGGCGGCATTGATACTCACGGTGGTGAGCGTCAGCCTCAAGCCACTGCAGACCAAGAACCAGCAGGCCGAGACCAAGCAGATGATACTGAAGACTATCGGTGTGGAGGCTACACGCGACAACGCCGCGGAGCTCTACGCCAAGCATATCACCGAGGCCGACGGATACTACACCTTCGCCGACGGCATTGTCATCCCGCTCCACGGCACCGGTCTGTGGGGTCCCATCTGGGGCTACCTAGCGCTTGACAGCACCAGCACCGTGATAGGCGCCGTCTTCGACCACAAGGGCGAGACCCCCGGCCTCGGCGGCGAAATTGCCACCGACAAGTTCGCCCAGCGCTTCATCGGCAAAAAGATGGACACACAAGCCATCCACCTGGCCAAGAACGCCGATAAAGGAAACCCCTACGAGGTCGACGCCATAAGTGGTGGCACCATGACCAGCAACGGCGTGACCGCTATGCTGCAGAAAGCCT
>JAEEGL014360473.1_pt1 | contig 22343 bp, 13 predicted proteins | sample 9134231 | NCBI WGS metagenome assembly JAEEGL01 (sample SAMN16246548, study PRJNA631951) | gut metagenome | biome: gut microbiome; feature: rumen; material: fiber-attached | host: Bos | place: Iran: Karaj | collected 2018-10 | reverse complement strand
GCCGACAGCACAGAGAGCACCGCCGACTTCAGTCTCACACTTGACGGCACCGACATGGGTGTCTTCTACCATCAAACCACCGTTAACGGCCTAGCCCCCGGCAGCAGCCACATCGCCGAGGTGCACTCGGTTTGCGGCAACAACAGCAGCACCCATTCCCTCACCTACAACTTCACCACCCGTTGCACCTTCGACGAGCAGGCTCCTTTCTTCGACGATATGGAGAGCCATGCCAATGCACAAACGCCCGCTTGCTATACCGCCATCGTCGAGGGCTTCAACGGCGCCATCAACTACCCAAGAGTACTCCGCAATGCTGCCAACGCCTATAGCGACACCGGCTACCTGCGCTTCCAAGGTCTATGCAATGTGTTGGTATTGCCCACCATCAACCTCTCTGCCGAACAGATGCATGTAAAATTCTTCATGCGCCATGCCGACACCACATCGGGCACCCTGCGCGCCGGCGTGCTCACCACACTCGGCGACACCGCATCGTTCATACCGCTCTACACCGTCACCACCCACAGCACACAATATAACGAGTATGAATTCTGGACCGACGGCACTCCTGGCGCCACCGCCTATGTGGCCTTCTTCTGGAACTCCCGCTACGCCAAAGCAGCCTGCTATATTGACAACATCACTGTCCAGGCCTCTGCAGGCTGCCGCAGACCCAACCTCACATATATCGACAGCGTAGACAGCACTAGCGTATCCCTACGATGGAACGACGTTAACGTCGCTTCCAGCTACCAGGTATGCTACAATACCTCCAACGACACCGCGACAGCCACCCTCATCGACGGCATCATTTCCAACACCCATACCGTCACCGGGCTTACTCCAGCCACCGATTATTGGTTCTGGGTGCGTACCATCTGCACCGACACCACGGCATGGCAACCCATAGGCACCGCACGTACCCTCTGCCTCAGCGGTCTGCAGGCACCAGTGAGCATCACATTCGACACCACTGCAATCGGACAGACGCCGCGCTGCTGGTTCCCCATGCAGACGCCCAGCTATATCAACATCCAAAACGAGCAGTACTTCGGCTTCGGGCCCGTACTGGAGTTCTCACCCTTCTACAACACTTCCGTCACCATAGCCATGCCCCACATCCACCTGCCCGCCAACGATATGCGCGTCACAGTTACAGCAGCCATCGACGCCCTCGACCCCGCCACACTCGAACTAGGCTATGTCACTGACCTCTCGTTGCCCTCGTCCTTCGTACCGATGGTCAATGTCACTTCCACCACACTTGCCAACTACACCTTCGACACCGATTCCATAGGCGACGACACCATTTGGCTGGCTTTCCGCAGTTCATCATCTTCCAGCCAGATAGGACTGGCTTATATCAGCGCCATTGAGGTCGTCGGCATCACCAGTTGCCACAAGCCCGCTGCCGTAACCGTCGACTCCGTCACCGACGTCGGCGCAACCATACGCTGGCAACCCACCGAAGCAGTCTATTACGAGGTGGCCCTGGCCACGGCGGCCGATCTCGACTCAGCCTATTTTTACACAGCAGCCGATACCGTCTATTCCTTCAATAATCTACTATCCAGCACTCTCTACTACGTATGGGTACGTTCCTACTGCGGCAGCGAGTATAGCGAGTGGACCACTCCAGTGCCATTCCGTACCATGTGCGACAATGGTTATTGCACCATCAACATACACATGGTCGACAACGACTATCAAGGGCAACTCTTCAACTACGCCTACGTAGGTATAATAGCCGTAGTCAACGGAGTCCCCGTGGCTCTCGCTGGCGGACCGGGAACACCCGACTCGGTAGCAGACGTAAGTTTCCCTGTATGCTCCACAGACTCGGTGGCCTTCATCTGGATTGACACCAGCCTCTACGAAAATTACGGCATCTTCAGTTCCATAAGCTATTCATTTACCATAGGCGACGGCACCACATTGGCTGCCGGCAACGGTGCAGGCATGCACCACGGCACCCTCATGCTCTCCACCACCAATCCCTGTCCTTCATGCCCTCCGCCTGCAGCAGTTACCGTCGTCGATGCCGCCACCACCGACAGCAGCCTCACACTGTCATGGACACCCGCCATTGGCACCACAGAATGGGCAGTCACCCTCGACGGCATCGCCCTCGACACCATCACGGACACCACCTACACCTTCTCCGGCCTTGCGGCAGGCACCGTATACACCCTCGGTGTGGCCACCATGTGTGATTTGCAAGTATCATCTCAAACAGCTGTCAGACAAGCCACCACAGCCTGCGCCGGCACCGAATGCGAGGTGCAGATAGACATGAGTAATCTCCATGAATACAATATTGTATGGGGAAGCGGCAACGCGGTGGAACTCTACTCCCAAGGCGGTCTCCGCGGCAGCGTCTCGGTGCCAAATGGAAGCGATGCCGCCACCGTCTATTTACCGATCTGTGACGGTGACTCACTTACGCTGCGCTGGCATGCCGGCAGCAACGGATATGGTCCCTACTGTGCCTTCACGGCCATAGCCCCGGGCGGCGACACCTTGTACAACGGCACAGGCTCTGATGTCAGCACCGTCCTGACCTCTGCCGTCGCTCACTGCACCTCTTGTCTGCGACCCGACAGTATCACCGTCTGCGCAATAGGGAACACCTCGGCAACCTTCTCGTGGCCTTCCACAGGAGCCGCCTATTATCGTCTCACAGTGGGCGACACAGTAATAGTCACCCCCTCAACTACTGTCAATGTCACAGGTCTCATCCCCAGCACCTCCTACCACTATATGCTGCAATCCTTGTGTGCCGAAGGCAACAGCCTCGCCACAGCAGGATCATTCGCCACAGCCTGCGGCCCGCGCCCCCTACCCTATTTTGAGAACTTCGACGCCACCCCGGCAGGCGAAATGCCCCTCTGCTGGACCTCCCACGACCAATACCCCGATTATATGGGTACTATGTCCCCCTCTGTCTACCATGCCTCAAGTCTCGCCCTTAGCGGTTTCAATAGCCTTGAGTTGGCCAGCGACGGCCACCGCCGCCCCATGGTCGTCAGCCCGCCACTCACAGGAGCACAGGCCAACAAGCTTCACATCTCTTTCTGGCTAAACGGTGCAACACACACGGGCTTCGAAGCAGGTCTGATGACCAATCCTTCCGACACCAATACCTTCTTACCCCTGTTTGTCCGCACACAGGCCACCCTCAACTACTCTGGCTACCAATTCACCACCGACAGTGCCACCATCACCGACAGCATCTACTACTTCGCACTGCGCTACACCAGCACCATGGTCATGTACAATGATCTTTTCCTTGACGACGTACGCGTGCGTCGCATACCCGACTGCTCCGAAGAATTCCTCCATGTGGCTGCCACCCCTGTAAGCGACAGCAGCGCCTCGGTATCGTGGACATTGGGGGCTGGCGACAACATAGGTGCCGCCACCACCGTGTGCCTGTTCAACTATAATGGCGACCTCGTCGATACCTTCATCACTACCGATACCTCGCTGTTGCTCACAGGCCTCACACCCTCCACTTCCTTCCTGCTCTGCATGCACCTGAACTGCGGCGGTACCATAAGCACCGTGAGCGACACCATAAGTTTCACCACCCACGGTATCATGCCGCAGCCTTGCCTCTCGCCTGTGATTGACAGCACCGTCTCTGGCGAGGAGATAATCTCTGTATACTTCACCGCCAATGCCGACAGCGTCGAACTGAGACTGACAGCAGCGGGCACCACCATGGTCGACACTGTGATACCCGCCGTCAGCCCCTGCACCCTGCAAGGTCTCGCCCACAGCACCACCTACAGCCTCGGCCTACGCAGCCTCTGCGCCGACAGCAACCTCTCGGAATGGACCTATGCCACAGTAAGCACCGTTATTGTAAACTGCGGCATACCCTCCACACCAACTCTCGAAGCAGTCGACTTCACCTCCGCCTCGGTAGCTTGGCAGGCAGCGGCCGACGAACAAGCCTGGAATGTCAACATTTACAATACCGTCTATAACCAAACCTACCACTGCACCGCCACTTCATGCTCCATTGCCGACCTCACCCCCGCCACTGCCTACAACATCCGCGTGCAGGCGCTCTGCGGCATGAACAGCAACATCCCTGGTGAGTGGAGTCAGGCCTTGACCTTCAGTACCGACACCTGCATGCCCGTCACCGCTGTCAACATCAGCAATATCTCTGCCCACAGTGCTACCGTTGGTTGGCTCCCAAGCGCCAACGGCAACGGCACTTGGCAGGTAGAATATGGCTACCGCGGCTTCAGCCGCGGCGAAGGCACCTCGGTGACTACTACCGATAACCCCTACAACATCACAGGTCTCGAGGCCAACACCACTTACGACATCTATGTGGCCTCCATCTGCGCCGAGGATGTCCTCTCGGCCTATAGCGACTCCACGGGCTTCACAACCTCCACCACAGGTATAGCCACCACCGACTACGCCCCATTCTCCCTTGCGCCCAATCCCGCTGGCGGCGACATCACCGTCAGCGTCGGCATGCCCTCCTCCGTCTCGGTCATCGACCTTCAAGGCCGCACAGTCATTGAACCCACACCCGTCAGTTCAACATTCATAATTCTTCATTCATCGCTATCCCCCGGTGCCTATTTCGTACGCGTGATAAATAGCCGCGGCACCACGGTACGAAAACTCATCGTCAAATGAAAACTTAACAAAAACGTAACAAGCGCGAGGCGATATTCTTCGTACTTTTGCAGCGACAAACGTGAATTAAGAATTAAGAATTAAGAATTAAGAATCAAGACATTATGGATATATTCCTAGTCTGTTTGAAACTTGCGGGTGCCTTGGCGGTGTTCCTCTTCGCCATGAAACTGATGAGTGAGGGTCTTCAGAAATATGCAGGCTCCAAGCTGCGTCACATCCTCACCAAGATCACCGGCAAGCCGCTGAGCGGCATCCTCGCCGGTACAGGCGTCACCGCCATCATCCAGAGTTCCACGGCCACCACCGTGATGACGGTGGGCTTCGCAGGAGCAGGACTGCTCACCCTGGCGGGTGCCATTGCAGTAGTTATGGGTGCCAACATCGGCACCACGGTCACCGCGTGGATTATCACCATATTCGGCCTTGGCGGCGGCGGTGGCGAAGACAAGGTACCCCTTATGCCGATGGTCATAGCGGCCATCAGCCTCTTCTTCATCTTCAGCAAGAAGAACAAGATGCAGTATCTCGGCCAGACAATCGTCGGCCTTGCCCTGCTCATCCTCGGTCTCGGCCTTATGGGCGACTCCGTGCCGCCGCTGGACGAGAACGTGGCCCACTCCATCGCCGCATGGGGACAGTGGGGCTATTGGTCGGTGCTGCTGTTCATCGTCGTGGGTGCCATCCTCTGCATCATTCTGCAGACCTCTTCGGCAATGACGGCAGTCATACTGCTCATGGCCAGTCAGGGATGGATTGACTTCCCGACGTCGATGGCACTGGTGATAGGCCAGAACCTCGGTACCACGCTGACGGCACAGGTGGTGGCCATGACCACCGGCACCACGGGTAAGCGCACCGCACGCGCCCACCTGGTCTTCAACGTAGTCGGTGCCCTCATCTTCATCATCCCGTTCTACCCCATCTGCAGCGCCGTGATGTTCATCAGCGAGAAACTCGACATCCTGCTCCCCAACATACCGCTCATCCCACTGGCCATCACCGTATTCCACACCCTCTTCAACGTCGTCACCACCGTCATCCTGGCCTTCTTCATCCCGCAGATTGTCAAGATTGTCACCTGGATGGTGCCCGACAAGAAAGAGGACGGCGAAGAGGAGTTCCGCCTCACCTACCTCGAGCCCAACCTGCTCAGCACCGCTGAGCTCAACCTGCAGAGCGCCAAGAGCGAAATCGAGGAGTTTTCCAAACGCGTGTTGCGTATGTACACATTCTTGCCCGGTTTGAGAACCGCCAAGAACGACGAGGAATTCGACGCCATCATGGCGCGCATTGCCAAGTACGAGGAAATCACCGACCGCATGGAGATGGAAATCTCCAAGTTCCTTACCAAGGTTGGCTCGGGCGACATCTCCGAGCACGGCTCCGAGCGCATCAGCACCATGCTGCGCATCATCGACAACCTCGAGAGTATAGGCGACACCATCTACCAGATAGCCATGACTCGTCAGAGCAAGCGCGAAGACGCCGTCCACTTCGACGCCGGCCTCAACGCCAATCTCGCCGAGATGAGCGAACTGGTGCAGAAAGCCCTCGACGTCATGGACCACAACCTGCACGACTACGACCACGTGGACCTCGACTCGGCCTACGCCGCAGAGCACGAAATTAACGCCTACCGCGACCGCCTGCGCCTGCAGCACCTCGACGCCCTGAAGCTCGGCGTCTACGACTACGCCATCGGCAACGCCTACAGCAGCCTCTACGCACAGTACGAGAAGCTCGGCGACTACGTCATCAACGTCACCGAGGCCATCGACAGCAGCCGCAAGCACAGCGACGACTAAAAACGAGGAGAGGCTGCCCACGGGCAGCCTCTCTCGGTGAATATGTGTGCTTGCTTAGAAAAAGATTGCCTATTTAACTACATTTGCTCCATCCGCACTGGGGGCAGCTCTTGCAACCGCCGGTGTAGATGAGTTTGCTCCCACAGTCGGGGCAGGTCTCGCCTGTCTCGGTGCCGTCCTTGATGTAGCGCTTCAAAGCACGGGCCACACCGTTACTCCAAGTGGTGATGCTATCGGTGTCGAAGGTCAACTTGCCGATGAGCTCCACAACGTTGGGGATGGGCATGCCGTGGCGCAGGATGCCGGAGATGAGCTTGGCATAGTTCCAGTATTCTTTGCGGAACATGCGCGAGAGTCCCTCGATGGTGATGTGGTAGCCATCTTGGTCGAGGAACTGGAAGTCATAGCGGGCGTGCTCCTGTCCCTTCTCCTTGACGCGTATCACCCAGCCTTTCTCCACAGTCTTGGGCAGCAGGAAGTTCTCTGCACGGCCGGTGAAGATCTCGTATGGACGGCCTTCGTACATGCCTACGACGGCAATCCAGTCCTCTTTCTCGTTCTTGAAGCGCACTACCTCGGCCTCCAGTTTCTTGGGGCGCTTTGGGGCCTTGCTCTCGCCGAAACAGGGATTGTCTGTCTTCTTGCCCTCACTGTTGCTAACCAGCACGCCGGTGCGCGAACCGTCACGGTAGATAGTGCAACCCTTGCAACCACTCTCCCAAGCGGTCTCGTAGATCTTGCTGACGACCTCTTTGGTAGTCTCCTTGGGGATGTTGACGGTGACGGAGATGGAGTGGTCGACCCACTTCTGGATGTCGCCCTGCATGCGCACCTTGGCCACCCAGTCAATGTCGGCGCTGGTGGCGTGGTAGTAGGGGCTCTGCTCGATGAGTTTCTGCAGTTCGGCATCGCCCATGTGCTTCACCTCTTCGATGTCGTGGCCGTTGATGCGGGCCCAGTCGAGGAACTTGGGATGGAAGACGTTGTACTCCTCGAAGTAGTCGCCGTTCTCGTCCTTGATGATGTTGTGGTTGCCCGACGCAGGATTTGTCGGATCACCTGAATCGGGACGGTTAATTTTCTTGCGGCGCTTGTAACTGACCAGGAAGACGGGCTCGATACCCGAGGTGGTCTGGGTGCAGATACTCACGGTACCCGTGGGGGCTATGGTGAGCAGGGCTATGTTGCGGCGGCCATGCTTAACCATATCCTTGTAGAGTGCGGGGTCGGCCTCGGCAAGGCGACGGATGAGGGGGTTGTTCTCCTCGCGCTTGGCGCTGTAGATGGGGAAAGCGCCGCGCTCGCGTGCCATCTCGACACTTGAGCCGTAGGCTGCGCAAAGCAGTGTCTGCTGCACCTTGACGGCGAAGGCTGTGGCTTCGGGGGTGCCGTACTGGAGACCGAGGGCTGCCAGCATGTCGCCTTCGGCGGTGATACCGAAGCCGCTGCGGCGGCCTTCGAGGCACTTCATCTTGATGTTGAGCCACAGGTTGTGCTCCACTGACTTAATCTCGTCGCTCTCGGGGTCAGCCTCTATCTTTTTCAGTATCTGGTCGACTTTCTCGAGCTCGAGGTCTATGAGGTCGTCCATCAGGCGCTGGCCCTTGCGGACATGCTCACGGAAGAGGTCGAAGTTGAACTTAGCCTTCTTGGTGAAGGGGTTGTCGACATAGGAGTAGAGGTTGATGGCCTGCAGACGGCAGCTGTCGTAGGGGCAGAGGGGTATCTCGCCGCAGGGGTTGGTGCTGACAGTTCGGTAGCCGAAGTCGGCATAGCAGTCGGGCACACTCTCGCGGATGATGGTGTCCCAGAAGAGCACGCCGGGCTCGGCGCTTTGCCATGCGTTGGCAATAATCTTGTTCCACAGGGCGCTGGCATCGATGGTCTTGGTGTAGGTGGGGTTGGGCGAGTCGATGGGGTACTGCTGCACGAAGGGCTTGCCCTCCATGGCGCAGCGCATGAACTCGTCGGTAATCTTCACGCTCACGTTGGCACCGGTAATCTTGCCTTGCTCAAGCTTGGCGTCGATGAACTTCTCCGAGTCGGGGTGCTTGATGCTGATGGAGAGCATCAGGGCGCCGCGACGGCCGCCCTGCGCCACCTCGCGGGTGGTGTTGCTATAGCGCTCCATGAATGGCACGATACCCGTGGAGGTGAGTGCGGCGTTCTTCACTGGGCTGCCGCCGGGACGTATATGGCTCAGGTCGTGACCCACACCACCGCGGCGCTTCATCAGCTGCACCTGCTCCTGGTCTATCTTCATGATGCCGCCATAGGAGTCGCTGTTGCCCGAGTTGCCGATGACGAAGCAGTTCGAAAGCGAAAGCACCTGGAAGTTGTTGCCTATGCCACTCATGGGGCTGCCCTGCGGGACGATATACTTGAAGTCCTTGAGCAACTGGTATATCTCTTCCTCGCTGAGGGGGTTGGGGTACTTGTTCTCTGTGCGGGCATACTCCCTGGCCAGACGGCGATGCATCATGTCGGGGTTGAGCTCGTAGATGTGGTCGTCATCACGCAGGGCATACTTGTTCATCCACACATTGGCGGCCAACTCGTCGCCATGGAAATACTCCACCGACGAACGCATGATTTCATCAGTGTTATAACACTTCATCTCTTTGGGTTCCTCTTTTACGGGGAGCTCGGAAAACAAGTCGCCTTGCATGACTATAAATAATTTATATGTTACACTTTTATAATACGTTGCCAATATACTATGGCCCCGAATTGTTTTGCTAAATTACCCTAAAAAAACGAGCCGACGGCAAATAGTTTTCAACAAAAAGTCCACCCCTCGGCATAACCTATTGATAGGGCGAGGGGTTGTAAAGTTGATAAGTAAAAATGGGGCTATTTTAGCGCCTTCGACACCACGGCCACCTTCTCTTCCATGGGCAGCGTGCCGTCTATCCAATGTATGTCAACACCGTTGCGTTCCATGCGTCGGAACCATGTCATCTGGCGCTTGGCAAAGCGCCTTATATCGGTGAAGAGGTCGCGGAACATTTCCTCCTGTGTGCACTGTCCCAGCAGGTAGCGTGTGACGTGGCGGTATTCGAGACCGAACTTCATCAGGCGCCCGGCGCTGACGCCGCTGTCAAGCAGACGCTGCACCTCGTCGGTCATGCCCTCGTCGAGGCGCCGCCGCAGACGGTTCTCGATACGGGCGATAATCACTTCGCGCGGAAAGCTGATACCAAACACATGATGCTCCATCTCAGGCATGTGTATATAGGCCTCGGGGTGCCGCTGTGCAAACTCCTGTATCTCAAGGGCACGCACTAGCCGCTCACGGGTCTCGGTGTCGGTGTGGTTGTGTAGGGAGATATACGATGCCAGCCGCTCCGTAAGTTCATCGTCGCTGCAGGCGGCAATACTCCTGCGGTACTCTTCGTCTATCGGCGCGTCGGCAAGGTGGTAGCCGCGGATAACGGCGTCGAGGTACATACCCGTGCCACCGCACATAATAGGTACACGCCCGCGCGATACTATACTATTGTATGCCTTGAGGAAGTCGCCCATGAAGCGGTAGGCGTTGTACTCCTCCGCAGGGTCGCAGATGTCGATAACGTGATAAGGAACCGTAGTGCCTTTGACGCTGTAGTCAGCCAAGTCCTTGCCGGTGCCCACATCCATGCCGCGGAACACCTGACGCGAGTCGGCGCTAATAACCTCGCCGCCGAAACGGTAGGCCACCTCGGCCGCCAAGGCAGTCTTGCCCGTCGCCGTGGGGCCTAAAATAGTTATGAGTTTATTCATCAAAGAAGATGAGCTTCGAGCGCTGCTTGTCGAACTCATAGTCGCCGAACTGGCGCAGGCCGGTGCGGTTGATGATGAACTTGTAGTCCACCTTCTTCACCACCACCACCTCGACGTTCTGCTTGCGCTGCTCGCCTATCTGCATCTCCTTGAAGATGATGATTTCCTTGTCGATGATATTGCCTTCGGCATCGAAGGAGAGGTCGCGGCGCGGGAAGTCATCCTTGGTGATGCGGCCCTGATAGAGGAAGTTCATAGCCTCCTCCCACGAGATAGCCACAGGCTCCACAAAGCGCTCATCGATGAGCAGAGGCACCTGCGAGCCGTTGACGATGCATGCCACCTCGCCACGGGTCGAGTTGACCATCGTGACGGGCACCACACTTTCGTCATGCACTATCATGGGCTTCTCTCCATTGTCGGTGTCGTCGTCCACAGGACGATTCACCAGGTCTATCACCTTGCCATCCTCGGTCTGCTTGGCAACAGGTGTCGCTGAGGCCATATTCTCCACCAGTCGGCGCGACACATAGTCGTTCCTCAGCACGAGGAACTCGAGCCTGCGGTTGAGCGAGTGGGCTGCCTGCTGCCGCTCGGGGTCGAGGGTGGCAATATAGTCGCAGGTCATCTCCGTACCGGCATAGAAGGGGTACTGCTTGCCGTTGTAGGTAACCACAACATCCTCGTCGAGCACGCGCGGCACACGGTCGGCATAGCCCTTGGCAACCAGGCGCTCGCGCTCGATGCCGCGGTCAACCAAGTAATCGACCACCGTCTGGGCACGGCGCTGCGAAAGGGTGTCGTTGGTAAGGCCGATATAAGGCTGGCAATCGGTATGCGAACGTATCTCCACCACAATACCGGGGTTGTTGTCCATAACGATATAGAGGTCCATCAGCGAATCCATGAACTCGCCCTTGAGCTCTGTACGCGCCAGGTCGAAACGTATCTCGGGCAGCACCACGGGACGGGCAGGCACGGGGTCCATGCGGTAGTCGTGTACCAGCGTCTTGTTGGTGTTATAGCCCTTGGTGCTCTCCGAGCCCTCTATGCTGAAGTAGTCTTTCTTCGAGAGGTACATCTTGTACACCACGTCGCGGCGCACCTGGGTGCTGTCAAAGCGGTAGAAACCCTTCTTGTTGGTGACGGTTTCCTGCTGCGAGCCGTCGGAGCCTACCATACGGATCCTCACACCCTCGAGCAGCTGCATCGACTTCTCGCTGCGCACGGTACCTTCAATGGCATAGTTCAAGCCTGGCAGGGCGAAGTAGAAGATGTCGTTGTTGATGGGAGGCGTCTGGTTCTTCGACTGGTTGGCCAGCTGACGGTTGTGCAGGTCGGCAAACGGACGGTTCGACGAGAAGTAACCGCGCTCCACCACATTGGAAGGATTGGTGGCGTCGGGATAGAAGATTATCGACATCTCGTCGTGCGAAGAGTTGATGGGAATTCCAAGGTTCTCGGGAGTGGTCCACTTGCCGTTGGAACGCAGCGACGTCTTGAAGAGGTCGTAGCCGCCGACGCCGGGATGGCCGTCACTCGAGAAGTACATCAGCGAGTCGTTCCTCAGCACGGGAAACACCTCCTTGCCTCGGGTGTTGACAATCGAGGTGAGGTTCACCGGACGGCCGAAGTCGTCGGCCACACTCTTGCGGGTTGCCTTCCACAGGTCGTAGTCGCCAAAGCCGCCTGGCATGTCGCTCGAGAAATAGAGCGTCAGGCCGTCGCTGCTGATGGCGGGATAGAGGTAGTTGTAGGCCGTGTCACCAAGATAGAGCACCGTAGGCTCGTTCCATTCGCCGGGCTTCACCTCGTTGCCCTCGGCAACCGCCTCGGCAATATTCTGCGCCATACCCCATGGGGTCATGTTCGAGTGTTTCTTTTTCTTGTCTTTGCTACTGGTATTCTTCTTGCCTTTCTTCTTATCCAACTCCTCAGGCTTACGGGTGGCCATATAGATGCGGCCGTGCGATGTCTCGTTGTCCACCACGTCGAAGCGCGAGAAGTAGATTGTGTTGCCGTCGGGCGAGAAGCATGCCTCACCTTCGTTGACGTTGGTGTTTATCCTGCCGGTCTTGTCCCACGGCTCGGGCAGCGAGTTCCAGTTGCCGTTGCGGTCCTGGAACACAGTGTAGAAATCAGAGAAGGCCTGGTTGGTCCAAGGGTCTTTGTCGCCGTCGTCTCCTTCGGCAAAGCGCGAAGTGGTGAACACTATCTTCGTGGTGTCGTCACCGAGGAAGCGCGGTGCCCAGTCGTTGTAGTCGGTGCACCAGTCTTCCATCTTGGTAATCTCATGGCGGGTGCGGGCGTCAGCCAGCTGGCTGGCATATATGAGCGAGGCCTTGCGTTTGGCGGCATAACTGTCGTTGGGGGCCACCCCCATGTATTTTTCGTAGAACTCGTCCGACTTGGCCAGATACTGCTTGTAGTTGTGCGACTCAGCCAGGAAGCGGTACATCTCGGCCAGGTAGAAGTAAAGCATCGGCTCCGACTGCTGATAGCCGTCAGCCGCCAGGCGCTCGTAGATGCGGCGGGCCTTGTCGTACTCGTACATTAGGCGGTAGCACTCGGCCAACTGGAAATACACACGGTTCTTCTCGGCCTTGTTGTCCTTGATTTTCTCATAGGCTTTCTGGTATTGTTCGGCAGCCTCGTAGAAGCGGTACTGGTCGAACAAGTCGTCGGCTTTTTGTGCTATGCTTTTCTTCTGCGCCGACGCTCCGGCGATGCAAAACATGGCTGCAAAGAGCAGTAAAAGACCTTTTTTGAGTGTTTTCATATATATGTCTCTGTTTTTTCTACGTGTTATATATATATCATAATCAACTCATTGGCTGGATTATTACACCCCTTCCAATGCGTATATTCAAGGTGCTAAATTACAACTTTTTTCCGATACGGCAAAAAATATTATTTATCTCGTCTGTTTAATCACAGTTTCATCTTCGTTTCGGCCATCTCGCGCGTGACGGTGTAGGTGCTCCCCTTCCCCATCTGCGGCAGGTCGAACATCAGGTCGGTCATGATGCCTTCCATTATCGAGCGCAGGCCGCGGGCGCCGAGGTGATATTCCACGGCGCGGTCCACCACCAGGTCGAGGGTCTCGGGGGCGAACTCGAGGGTCACGTCGTCCATCTTGAAAAGCTCCACATACTGCTTCACCAAGGCGTTCTTGGGCTCGGTGAGGATGCGGCGCAGAGCCTCGCGGTCGAGGGGCTGCAGGTAGGTGAGCACCGGGAAGCGACCCACCAACTCGGGAATGAGACCGAACTTCTTGAGGTCCATGGGCTGCACGTACTGCAGCATGTTCTCGCGGTCGAGCTGCTGGCGTTTCTCGTCGCCCTTGAAGCCTATGACATTGCTGTTCAGGCGTGCACCTATGGCCCGTTCGATGCCGTCGAATGCACCACCACAGATAAACAGTATGTTGCGGGTGTTGATCTTGATAAGTTTCTGCTCGGGATGCTTGCGTCCGCCCTCGGGGGGCACGTTGACCTCGGCGCCTTCGAGCAGCTTCAGCAGGGCCTGCTGCACACCTTCGCCACTCACGTCGCGAGTGATGCTGGGGTTCTCGCTCTTGCGGGCTATTTTGTCTATCTCGTCGATGAACACTATGCCGCGCTCGCACGAAGCAACATCGTAATTGGCGGCCTGCAGCAATCGCACCAGCACGTTCTCCACATCGTCGCCCACATATCCCGCCTCGGTCAGCGTGGTAGCGTCGGCAATGCAGAAAGGCACCTTCAGCAGCCGCGCTATGGTGCGCGCCAGCAAGGTCTTGCCCGTGCCCGTCTCGCCGACCATCACGATGTTCGACTTCTCAATCTCCACATCGTTCTTGTCGCCGTGTTCACTATTGTATTTCAGACGCTTGTAGTGGTTATACACGGCCACCGACAGCACCTTCTTGGCATCGTCCTGACCGATGACATATTGGTCGAGAAAGGCCTTTATCTCCGCCGGCCGCGGTATGTCGTCCTGCTGCAGGGCGAAAGCCTGCGGGGAGCTCTTGCCGTGCTCGGCGAATATCTGTCCCGCCTGTCGTGCACAGTCAGCACAGATATATCCGTTCAATCCGCTAAGCAGCATGCCGCTCTGAGACGCCGGACGGCCACAGAACGAGCAGTGCTCTTCGTTGGTGGGTTTCTTGGACATTATAGTAGTTGGTTTTTAGAGGCGTCTTGCCTTATGAATATGAATAGCAACATGGTGAATGCCAGCAGCGACGAACCGCCGTAGCTGAAGAATGGCAGCGGGATGCCGATGACGGGCACCAAGCCCAGCACCATGCCTATGTTGACGAAGAGATGTATGAATAGTATGCTGGCCACCGAATAACCGTAGAAACGCGAGAAGCGGCTACGCTGCCGCTCGGCCATGCCTATCAGTCTCACCAGCAGCCAAACGTATGCCGCCACCAGCAGCGACGCTCCCAGCCAGCCCCACTCCTCACCGACCGTGCAAAAGATGAAGTCGGTATGCTGCTCGGGGACGAAGTCGGCCTTGGTCACCGTGCCATGCAGGAAGCCCTTGCCTACGATGCCGCCGCTGCCTATGGCTATCTTCGACTGGTGCACGTTGTAGCCGGCGCCCTGCAGGTCTTCGCTCTTGCCCAGCAGCACGTCAATACGCTCGCGCTGGTGCGACTCGAGGACGTGGTTGAATACGAAGTCGACCGAGAAGACGAACACCGCGCAGCAGGCCAGCACCGCAGCCACACGCCAGTAGTCGCGCGCCGACCGCTTGTTGAGCCACACGAAGAGGTACAACACCGCCAACACCACCAGGATGCCCAGCAGTATGTATTTGTTCACCAGCAGCGCCAGCACGAAAAGCGCTATGGCCACCAGCCCAATTATCAGTATCACGCCTGACAGGCCTTCGCGGAACAGCGGGAAGACAAAGGCAGCAAACACCAGCGCCGACCCCGTGTCGTGCTGCAGGAATACCAGCACAGCCGGTATGCCTATGATTATCAGCGACGCCACCTTGGTGCGCGTCTGTTTCCAATCCACGTCGATGGCACTCATATATTTGGCCAGCGCCAACGCCGTAGCAAACTTGGCGAACTCCGACGGCTGCAACTTGAAGGGGCCCAGGTTTATCCACGACGTGGCGCCCTTGGTGACGGTGGCTATGAACAGTGTCACCACCAGCAGCGCCAGCACGGCGCCATAGATTATATAGGCTGTATTCGAGAAGAAACGCGGCTCCGTGAGCACCACCACCAGGGCTATCACCGCAGCACCGATAATCCACACCAACTGCTTGCCGTGGAAGGTGTTGAAGTCGAACACTGAAGCCTGGCTCTCGCTATAGGTGGAGGAATAGATATTCGCCCATCCGAACACCACCAGGAAGGCCCACAAGCCCACAGTAACCCAGTCTATTTTCAGTTTCTCCTGATACATCTCACTTCTTCTTCTTTGTAACTCGATACAGCGGCAGTTTCTGGCAGGGTTCCACTTCCTTGTAGTACTTCTCCACATCCTTGCGTTTCACCTCGCCGTTGCAGTATTTCTCGGCCAGCAGGCCGGCAATGGGCGCCGCCCACGTGCCGCCACCGCCGCGCGCGTTCTCCACATACACCGCTATGGCTATCTTCGGATCGTTTTTCGGCGCGAAGCAGATGAACACCGAGTGGTCCTCACCGTAGTTCTGCGCCGTACCCGTCTTGCCGCACACGTCCAAACCCTCCACACGCGCCCTGCGCGCCGTGCCGCCCGCCACATGCACCACGTCGTACATGCCGTCGGCTGCTATCTCGAACAACTCTCGCCGTATACCTGTCTCGTGGCGCTCCAGGTATTTCTCGTTCCTCACCGAGTCGGGGCCGTAGAAACGCACCACATGCGGCGTGATGTAGTAGCCGCGGTTGGCCACTATCGCCGCCAGGTTCGCCATCTGTATGGGCACCACGGTCACCTCGCCCTGTCCTATCGAGTTCGAGTAGATGGTCGAGAAAGCCCACCGCTCCTTGCCATACCAGCGGTTGTAGTAGGCCGTGTCGGGTATGTTGCCCTTCGACAGGCCGGTCTTCGGCAGGTCGATGTCGAGCTTCTGCCCGAAGCCGAAGCGCATCATATAGTCGTGCCACACCGTGAGGCCGTACTGCGAATCTTTGTATATGTTCTTGTACTTACCCTGCTGTATCACACGGCGGTAGACCTGGTAGAAATAGGGGTTGCAGCTCATCTTGATGGCCTCGCGCACACAGGTGGCCGACGGGTGGTTGTGGCACCCCACGAGGCTCTTGTCGCACACAAAGCCGCTCCCGGGGGTGATGACGCCGAGGTCCAATGCCGTCATAGCCTGCGCCACTTTGAAGATACTTCCCGGCGGGTACTGCCCCATAAGGGCACGGTTGAGCATGGGCTTCGCTATGTCAGCGTTGAGCTTCTTGTAGTTCTCGCCGCGTATGCGGCCCACCAGCAGGTTGGGGTCGTAGGTCGGCGCACTCACCATCGCCAGCACCTCGCCCGTCGACGGCTCCAAGGCTACCACACAGCCGCGCTTGTTGGCCATCAGTTCTTCGGCATACTGCTGCAGGTCGGCGTCGAGCGTGGTGTAGAGGTTGCAGCCCTCCTGCGGAAGCGTGTCGAAGGCGCCGTTCTGGTAGGGTCCTATCTCGCGGTTGTGCACGTCGACATGCATCACCTTTTTGCCCTTCACACCGCGCACCACCTCCTCGTAGCTCTTCTCCAACCCGCTCTTGCCTATGTAGTCGCCTTGCTTGTAGTATGGGTCGCGGTCAAGGTCGGCCTGGTCCACCTCGCCCACATACCCCAGCACCTGTGCCGCTATCGGGCGGTCGTAGATCCTCAGCGTCCTCTGCGAGATGTAGAAACCCTTGAAACGGAACATCTTGTTCTCGAACTTGGCATACTCCTCCTTCGACACCTGCTTCATGAATATCGACGCCGAATAAGGCGAATACTTGCGGGCCTTCGCCATGCGTTCGTCGAAGTCGGCGCGCGTGATGCCCAGGCTCTCACAGAAATAGTTGGTATCCAAGTCCTTCACCATGCGCGGTATCACCATCAGGTCGTACACCGCCTCGTTGTGCACCAGCAATTCACCGTGGCGGTCGTAGATGAATCCGCGCGCAGGGTACTGCGTCACGTTCCTCAGCGACTGCCTCTTGGCCAGTTCACGGTACTCGGGGTCGAACAACTGCAGCATAGCCAGGCGTCCTATGAAGATGACACCCACCACGATGAAGATAGCCTTCACCACACGGCTCCTATCTGAATACTTGTCCGACATAATTTATATTTAACGCCGTTTCACCCTCCTTATTGCCCACCCCCGCACTTTTTTGTACAAAACCCCATCACATACGGATCACTTACGGAACACTTCCGAATCACTTCCATCCCCTCCCCACATCTTCCATCATACATCTTCCATCATACATCATCCCATACCAAAGTGCTAAAAAAACAAAAAAAGATACTTTTTTATTCATATATTAAAAAAAAGATGTATCTTTGCACCCGAATTCATGTCGAACTAAACACTAAATTATCGAAGCACTGCTATCAGTTTTAATCCTTAAAATCAAAAGGAAATGACGGACGTAAAGACCAGACAACTGACAGACAACGAGCTCATCACCCGCTACCAAGAAGGCGATACCTCGTGCTTCGAGACCCTCCTCGAGCGCTACCAAGCCAAGGTGTACGGCTACATCTTCTCGGTGGTGAAAGACAAGGAAACGGCCGACGACATCTTCCAAGACACCTTCTACAAGGTGGTGCTGACCATCAAGAGCGGCCAGTACAAGGACGAAAACAAATTCGTCCATTGGGTGATGCGCATAGCCCACAACCTCATCGTGGACCACTTCCGCCGCAACAACAAAATGCCCATGGTGCCCAACCGCCCCGAAAGCGACGTGCTGGACAACCTCAAGTTCCCCGACGACAACGCCGAGCACGCCATCATGCGCAAGCAGACCGGCCAGAACATCCGCAAGCTCGTCAAGATGCTGCCCCCCGAGCAGCGCCGCGTAGTCATCCTGCGCCACTACGGCAAGTGCGACTTCAAGGACATCGCCGCCCGCACCGGGGTCAGCATCAACACCGCCCTCGGCCGCATGCGCTACGCCATCATCAACCTCCGCCGCCTGGCCCAGGAGAACAACATGTACATCGAACTGTAGACTTAGTAGTCACGCAGATAAACAGCATTAAAGCCCTGCCAATTGGTAGGGCTTCTCGTTTTTTAAAAATGTGCAGCATAAGGGCAATACTAAAAACTTTTCGACGTTATTTTAAATAATGATTTCGAAGAATAGATTGAAGGAACTGGCGGCGTACCGCATACAGAAGCGGTGCGACGAGGAGGGCGTCTTCATTGTCGAGGGACCGAAGATGGCCGCTGAGGCATTGGCGTCGGGCTTCACGATACGCGTAGTGTGCGCTGTGAATGAGTGGAAAGCAGAGAGTGGGGAGTGGAAAGAGTATTACGAAGTGTCGGAAGCCGAACTGGAACGGCTTAGCAACATGAAAACCCCCAACCAGGTATGGATGCTGATAGAGCGTCCAAAAGCCTTTCACCTTTCAACTCTCACCTCTCACCTTGTTCTGGCCTTGGACAGAATCCAAGATCCCGGCAACATGGGCACCATGATGCGCACGGCCGACTGGTACGGCATCCGCCACATCGTCTGCTCAAAGGAAACGGTGAGTTGCTACAACCCCAAGGTAGTACAGGCATCGATGGGCGCCGTGTTCCGCACCAAGGTGGATTATGTCGACCTGCCGCAATGGCTCGCTGAATGCGGCATGCCCGTCTACGGCGCCTCGCTACAGGGTAAACCTGTAGGCGACACCACGCGCACCGACGGCGCGGCGGTGCTGCTGATCGGCAACGAAAGCCGCGGGATAAGTCCAGAGGCAATGGCACAGGTGACACATCCCGTACTAATACCTAACATAGGTGGCACCGCCGAGAGCCTCAACGCCTCGGTGGCCGCAGGAATATTGATAGACAGACTATGGAACAACTAGAATACCAAGAGGGTCGCACCGAGATCAGCCACATGGGCAAGGTGGCCCTGATAGAGCGGCTGACGGCCGACATGGGGACGAAGAACGCCACCACCGTGGCGGGCATCGGCGACGACTGCGCCGTGATAAAAGGCGACGGCAACCGCATGACGCTTGTGACCACACAGACACTGGTGGAGGGCGTGAACTTCGACATGATGTACACACCCTTGAAACACCTCGGCTACAAGGCTGTGTCCGTAACCATCAGCAACATCGCCGCCATGAACGGCACACCGCGCCAAGTGCTGGCGAGCGTGGCCGTGAGCAACCGCTACTCGGTAGAAGCGCTGGACGAGCTGTACGCCGGCCTGCGCCTGTGCTGCGAACGCTACGGCGTCGACCTTGTGGGCGGCGAAACAGGTACCTCACGCGCAGGCATGGTGCTGACGATGACTGCCGTTGGCGAAGTGCTGAGCGACAGCATCACCTACCGCCGCGGAGCCAAGCTGCACGACCTCGTGTGCTGCAGCGGCGACCTCGGCAGCGCCTATGCCGGTCTGTTGGTGCTGGAGCGCGAGAAGGTGACCTACCAGGCCGACCCCAACTTCCAGCCCGACCTGGCAGGCTACGACTACGTGCTCGAGCGCTTCCTGAAACCAGAGCCGAGGATGGACATAGTAAAGTTGCTGGCTGCACAGGGCGTGGTGCCCACGTCGATGACCGATGTAAGCAAGGGCCTTGCCGACAGCGTGCTGCACATATGCCGCGCCTCGGGCTGCGGCTGCGAGGTGTACGAGGAGCACCTGCCCATCGACTACCAAACCTCGCGCGTGTGCTCGGAAATGAGCAAAAACATGCTGCCAGTTAGCTGCGCCCTGAACGGCGGCGAAGACTACGAATTGCTCTTCACCATCAACCAGAAAGACTACGACAAGATTAAGGACCTCAAGGAGGTGCATATAATAGGCCACATCACGGAAGAGGGCATGCCTGCCGTGATGGTGACGCCACAGAACACTACCATTACCCTGCGCGCACAGGCCTTCCAAGGCATTGACGAATGAACCGCATAGACACTTACAAGCATAAAGGGCAACGCCAGCAGATGGTCGACAACCTGCGGCAACGCGGCATCAGCGATGAACGGGTGCTTAAAGCCATGAACGAAGTGCCGCGACATTGGTTTATGGACAGTGCCCTGGACTCGTCGGCATACCTCGACAAAGCATTCCCAATAGGCTGCGAGCAGACCATCTCGCACCCCTCGACGGTGGCAATGCAGAGCCAGCTGCTGGACGTAGAGCCCGACATGAAAGTGCTGGAGATAGGCACCGGCAGCGGCTATCAGACGGCGGTATTATGTCGGCTGGGAGCAAAGGTATTCACCGTAGAGCGGCAGAAAGGCCTCTTCGACAAGACTCGCAAACTGCTGAAAGAGTTGCACATCACAGCCCGCTGCTACCTAGGCGACGGCTATAAGGGTCTGGCTGAAAGCAACAACGGTCCCTACGACCGCATTATAGTAACCTGCGGCGCACCTGAGATACCAGCGGCGCTGATGGCCCAGCTGAAGGTTGGCGGCATTATGGTGATACCCCTAGGCGACGAGCAGCACGAGATGCTGCGCATCACCAAGAACGGCGAGACAAAGGAGGAGTGGCAGGTGGAGAAGTTCGGCACCTATAGCTTCGTGCCGATGCTCGACGGACGCCAGATGCATTAGCGCAGCAGAAAATGCTGCTTGCTGAGCCGTGGACTCTGAACAGCGATGCCACAGCGGTAGAGGTCGATGGTGACCTGCCAATCGGAACTGCCGACAAGAGCTTGCCACTGCGCCTCGTGGCGGTGAGGACGGTCGACGAGGAGGAAGAGACCGTCGGGAGTTGAAAGTTGAAATTTGAAGGTTGAAGGCTCGGTGTGGGTGAGACGGTAGTAGTGCTCCAGACGCCAGACGATATCATTGAATGAACGCCCGTGGCCGCGGGCACGTGAGAAGAGGGCCTCGGTGTAGAGGCGATAGACGAAAGGCGAGTGCAGGTTGTACTGCGTCTTTGCACGGAGGAAATGGCCGATGCGGTTCATGGTGCAAAGATACGAAGAAAATTGAAAGTTGAAAGTTGAAAGTTGAAAGTTATATGAATATCAAAAACATACTATTGGGTATTGCTATTGCAGGATTGTTTTCGGCGTGTGGCGGCGGCGACTATTCGCCCAAACCGCAGGCATATCTGCGCATCGACATGCCGGAGCACGACTATTTCCTGCTGGACACCATGCGCACCTACCCCGGCGACACATCGGTTTTCAATGGTGACACCACTATCGCCCTCTCAGGCTTCACCAAGACATTCCCCTTCACCTTCGAGGCCAACAAGTGCATCGAGTGGACGGAGAAGGACGCCCCCAAGGGCGAGCGGTGGATTGACCTGCTGTATCCACAGTGGGACGGTGTGGTGTTCCTCACCTACAAACACTTGACTGGCCTTGACGATCTGCGCGGCCAGACCGATACCTCGTCACGTCTGCTGGAGAAGCACTACCAGCTGGCCTCGGGTGTAGAGGAGCAGGGATATGAGGATGCCGAAAACAAAGTTTATGGCAATGTATACTACCTGAAAGGCGCCAAGGTGGCCTCCACCTGCCAGTTCTGGGTCACCGACAGCTCGAGCCACTTCCTCCGTGGCGCCTTGTATCTCAACCGCACCCCCAACAACGACTCACTGGCGCCAGTGCTCGAATACATCCAGACCGACATAGTGCACCTGGTTGAGACCTTGCGATGGAGGTAACGGTAGCAACAGATAGATAAAAAGGAAGGCTCCCCGTAGCAATACAGGGAGCCTTTTTTGCCTTTCAATGTGCGCTTACTCAGCCTTGGGGGCTTCTTCGGCGGCGGGAGCCTCGGCAACAGGAGCTTCAGCAACGGGAGCCTCGGCCTTCTTGGCGCGCGAGCGGCGGGTGCTCTTGGCCTTTTTGGCGGTGCTTTCCTTCAGCATGTTCTCGTTGTAGTCGACGAGCTCGATGATGCACATCTCAGAGTTGTCACCATGACGGATGCCGGTCTTCAGGATGCGGGTGTAGCCACCGGGACGGTTGGCCACCTTCTGCG
>JAEEGL010465966.1_pt1 | contig 22343 bp, 15 predicted proteins | sample 9134231 | NCBI WGS metagenome assembly JAEEGL01 (sample SAMN16246548, study PRJNA631951) | gut metagenome | biome: gut microbiome; feature: rumen; material: fiber-attached | host: Bos | place: Iran: Karaj | collected 2018-10 | reverse complement strand
GGTGTTTCTATGTAATTATAATAACAAAAAAGTGATGTAAAAACACCACTTTATTCAAAGAAAACATTAAATAGTAAAATGATAAAATCAAACACCACTTTATTCATAGCCTTCTTAAAACACCAGTTTATTCATATACTCAAAATAAATGTCTAAATAGAAATATTTAGACTTTTTTAATAGGATATATAAATTGATTTTGATTTATAAAAAGAGTATAATAATAAAAGGAGAGATTATTATATGAAAGATATAGAAACAAGATTTAAAGAATTATGTCAAAATGCTAATTTAGTAGGTGCTAGTTCAGTTATTATCAAAGATAATAAGATTGATAAAATTATGAACTATGGTTATTATGATAAAGAAAACAAAAAAGAAATGACTGAAAATACGATTATCCGTATTGCATCTGTTTCTAAATTAGAAGTTGCATTATGTGTGATGATGTTAGAAGAAAAGGGATTAATTGATTTAGATGAAGATATTAGTACATATCTTGGATTTAAAGTTAGAAATCCTAAATATCCTAATGATAAAATCACAATTAGGATGATTATGACCCAAACATCATCAATATCTGATGGACTAGAGCTTTATTATGATGATAAAGAAGATGTATTTTCTGGATATAATTACATTTTAGAAAATGGATTAAGAGTAGATATTGAAGAATTATTACAAGAAAATGGTAAATATTATCAAGATTCATTCAATGAATATCAACCTGGAACACATTTTGAATATTCTAATTTTGGTTGTGGTACACTTGCTTGTATATTAGAGCGAGTTAGTGGAGAGTTTTTCTTTGATTTCTTTAAAGAAAATGTTAGTGAAAAACTAAATATAAAAGCATCTTTTATGGCAAGTGACTTTAAAGATGAAATAGTATCATCTAGCTATACTGGTTCTGGAAAGTTAAATAGAACAGGTCAATCATTTATTGATCGTTCAATTACTAAAAGAGCCCTAGGTCAAAACTATGTTGGTCCTGCTGGAGGTTTATTTATATCTATGAAGGATTTATCCACTTTAATGCTTGCTTATATGAATGATGGAAAAGGCCTTGTAAAGAAAGAAACAATGGATAAGATGCTTGAAATGAATTGGTATGGTGACCGTTGTGGCGACTATACTGCTAAGGGTCTGCAATTTCAAATTTTAGATATCTTTGATAATGTAAGATTATATGGCCATTTTGGTACAGCATATGGTATAAAAACTTTCCTTTTCTTTAATCCACACCAAAAAATTGGTATAGTATTTGCGACATCAGGTGGTGGGTTTAAAATGATGAATAATGATATATCTGATGTCCAATATTATTTGCTGGAAAAATTTGTAGGTGATTATTGGAATTATGATTTACAATCTGATGTATATTTTACTCCTGGTGATGATTATCTAATTCATGATGGAAGAAGAGTGAATGTTGAATATAAGACTGAAAAAGATAAGATTAATCCCAAGAGACCTTATATCGATATTATGTCAATGTTAGATGCATTTGGCTTTTCAACATATATTGGTAAAACTGAAATTGATAAGAAATATGAAAAATCTCATTTATTTGATTTTGTATATGATATTAAAAATGCATATGAATATAATTGTGAGATTAAAGAGGAATATAAAAATAAAGATTTCTTGCATCCTGTAAAATATCATTATCATATATATTATAAGAAAAAAGATGAAAATCAAAAGAAAGAATTAAAATTTAATTATCATACTCATTGTAATTATTGTGATCATGCAGATGGTACTGTGATGGATTACATGGATATGGCATATAAACTTGGATATGAATGCCTTGGAATGAGCGATCATGGACCACTTCCTGATTTTTATCGCCATCCTAAAAATGAAGATAAAACAGCATTCTTACATGGAAGAATGGATTTTGAAAAGATGGTTAATGAATATGTTAGAGATATCAATGAAGCTAAGAAAAAATATGAAGGAAAGATGAAAGTTTTAGCATCTATTGAAATCGAATATTTTGAAGGAATGGAAGAATATTTAAAGAAGTGCTTAGATAATTTAGATTATCTAGTAATGGGAGAACATTATAATATTGCTTCCGGTGAAGTTGTTGATACATATTCAAACTGCAATTATAAGAATGTAATACCTTATGCTAAAGTAATGGCAAAAGGTCTTGATACTGGACTATTTAAGGTAGTAGCTCATCCTGATATTTTCATGTTTAGATATGTTAGTGAAAATGGTATTTATCGAGAATTTGATAAAAATGCTAGTATTGCTGCTCGTATTATCATTGAAGCAGCTGTTAGAAATAATGTGTTAATTGAACTTAACTGTGGTGGTCTAAGTAGAGGAAAATGCATTAACGAAGATGGCTCAATTGAATATGGCTATCCAAGAAGTGAATTCTTTAATATCGTAAAAGAATATAAGAACGCTAAAGTTGTCATTGGAATTGATGCTCATAGTCCATATGCACTACAAGGCAGACATATAGAAAAAATAATTGCGCTTGCAAAAGAATTGGGACTTAATCCAATCAATATTAAATAGGAAATAATTAATTAGTAAAAAGGAGTGTAATATTATGCAATGTCCGATATGTTATAACAAACTTATCAAAGAATGTGATAATAATGGAAATAATATCTTACGTTGTTGTAATGGACACTCCTTTGATATTTCTAAATATGGCTATGTAAACTTACTCCCTTCCAAAACAAATAGTGGCGATAATAAAGAAATGGTCTTAGCAAGACATAATTTCTTACAAAAAGATTATTATTTAAAGCTTGCATTAGAATTAAAAAATATCATTAATGATTTAAATGTTAAAACTTTATTAGATATTGGCTGTGGTGAAGGCTATTATGATAGAATAATAAATGATGAAAATATTGAGATTTATGGACTTGATATTTCTAAAGATGCCATTTTGAAAGCTGCTAAAACTGATAATGATATTAATTACGTTGTTGCCAGTTCAAATAAATTACCTTTTGAAGATAATTATTTTGATTGTGTAATGTCAATCTTTTCACCAATTTATCCAAGTGAAGCAGAAAGGGTATGTTCAAAATATTTAATAAAGGTTATTCCTAATAAAGATCATTTAAAAGAATTAAAACAAGAATTATATGAAAATGTTAGAGATAATAAAATCTTAAAAGAAGAAATAGAAGGTTTTAATTTAGTTGATGAAAAAACAATTGATTATAAAATGAAAGTTGCTGATGTTAATGAATTATTTAAGATGACACCATATTTTTATACAACTCATAATAATTATGAAATAAAATTTAGGGAAATGGATATAAGCTTTAGTTTCATAATTAGAATTTATAAAGTCTATTAGTTGAAATAAAAGTCATTTTAGTATATAATATATTCAAATAATGAGGTATAAAGTAATGGCAAAAGAGATATTAACAATTGAAGAGATAATCACAAGGGTTAAACTAATAATGGAAAAAGTAAGACCATATATTCAAAGAGATGGTGGCGATATGGAATATGTTAAGTTCGAAGATGGCATCGTGTATGTAAAAATGTTTGGTGCATGTGTTGGCTGTTCTGCTATCGATTCTACTATTAAAGATGGACTTGAAGCTTTATTATTAGAAGAAGTGCCTGGTGTAATTGGAGTAGAATTAGTGGAGGATCAACTATAATGAAATATAATGAGGGAGATATTGTTTATGGAACAATCACTAATATCTTAGGATATGGTGCATTTGTGGAAATAGACAAAGAATATAATGGATTAATCCACATTTCTGAATTCTCTGATAATTATGTAAGAGATATAAAAGATTATGTAGTTATCGGAGAAAAAGTTAAATTAAGAGTAATAGAAGTTGAAGAAGACAAAAAGAGACTTAAATTAAGTTATAAAACAATGAATAAGAGTCGTGGTGTAAAAGGAGAGGTTCCTAAATTCACTATTGGCTTTAAGAGTTTAAGAGATCGTCTTCCTCAATTTATCAAGGAACAAATGGAACAAGATAAGGAAAATGACAATAATTTATAAAACAATCCAGTTTTTAACTGGGTTGTTTTTTGTATATTCGAACCATTAAAAAATATGCAAATATTTAGTTCACTAAAGTGTGATTTTTCTTGAAATAAAATTGATATTATGATAAAATATATTCGTAAAATGAATGCGTTTACAAAATTTTTCCATGAAGGAGGGAGTAAAAAATTATGAAACGTATTGGCAAAATATTATTTGCTGTTCTTTTTATGGTTTTAGCATTCGCTATTGTTGGATGTAAGAAAGACAACGAAGGTGGTAACACACCTGGTGGAGATGATACTAAGACTCCAACTATCGCATTTGCTGAAACATCACTTGAAGTAGTTGTTGGTGATACATTTACTTTAAAACCAACAGTTACAAATTTAGACAATGCAAAAATTGATTTCACATTCAGTTCACAAGGAATTGTTACTTTAGAAGCTAACACATTCACTGCTGAAGCTGAAGGTACAGTAACTATTACTGCAACATTACATGATTATTCAAATATAAAGGCTTCAATTAGCGTTACTGTTAAGGCACCTGCTGCTGTATTAGTAACAGGCATTACAATTAATGGTGAAGCTGCTATGAATGAAGGCGACACACAAACATTAGTTGCTGTTGTTAGTCCTGACAATGCATCAAATAAAGATGTAGAATGGTCATCAAGTGATACTGCTGTTGCATCAGTTGCTGCAAACGGTATGGTTAATGCTTTAGCTGCTGGTAAGGCTGTTATTACAGCTACTGCTAAAGATGGTTCTGGAATTAAAGCTACATTAGAAATTACAGTTGCTGCAAGCAATGTTCCTGTTACTACTGTTGATTTCGGTGTTGTTGATAAGATGTATGTTGGTAACACTCAAACTTTAACTGTTACAGTATTACCAAGAGAAGCTACAAACAAGACTGTTACTTGGAAGGCTGAACCTACAGATGTAGCAACAATCGATAGAAACGGTTTAGTTACTGCTTTAAAAGCTGGTACAGTTACAATTACTGCTACTGCAAATGATGGTTCTAATATCTCTTGTACAAAGACTATCACTGTTGAAGAATTTGTTAAACCTGATTACACTGCTGTTAACCCTGAATGGGAATTCGAAGAATTAGGTTCAACTGTTACTTTAAATGGAAAAGATTTTGAATTTGGTTATAGTGCTTATGCTCATTTAGATGAAGCTATTCAAGCTGCTGTAAAAGGTACATATGTTGCTCCTGGTGAATATCCAGATGATGCTAACATTTCTGCTGAAGGATTTGAATTAATCGGACCAAATGCAAAAACAGATCCTACTAAAGTTACAAGAACTGATGAAGCTATCATTACTGGTACAATCAAAATCTTAGAAGGTGCTAAGAATGTTAAAATTAAAGGCTTTGCTTTCACTTTAACTGGTGGAATTGATTGTGCTAATGGTGTATTTGGTGTTGAAGTATCTTACAACAATGTTTATGATACAAACGATGATGTTGCTGCATGGACAGAAGCAAGACAAGAAGCAGAAGCTATTTTTGATTTCTGGTCTTCAACTAATGATCCTGATACAGGCGATATCCTTATCACAAACAATAGATTCGATAACATCAGCGAGACTGGTATTATGTTAGCAAGATTAAAGAACGTTACAGTTGCTAACAATACATTCCATAACTTCAAATTAGATGCTATCCGTTGCGAAGGTGGATACAACTTCGGTGAATGGGTATTTGAAAACAATAAATTTGAAAATGATGAAATGCAAGCTCACAATGGTATTTACTTACAATCTGTAAGTGGTATTGAAGAAACAACTTATCAATCTATTAAGATTAATAACAATACATTCAAGAACATAGGTAGTTCTGAATTTGAATCTTCATATACTTGTGCTATTTCTATTAGAACATATCAAGAAAAAGGTTTAGCATTAGAAATTAATTATAATAGTTTCGAAAATTGCTACAACTATTTGAACTTAAGAAATAATGGTGCTAATGCTGATACATTCACTTGCGCTATTAACTATAATAAGTTCAAAGGCGTTCCTACTGGTGTCTTCCATAGAAATAATCGTCCTGGTTCAAATGATACTGCATCATCTAACCCACCACTAACTGTTATGGATTACAACCTATTCTTAGATGGTGAAGGAAATGTAATTACTGATTTAAGTACATATGCTGATAAGTTCTTAGATTTATCTGAACAATCTAATAAGAATAATTATGCTACTAAAGATGCTTACGAAGAAATGATTCGTAGTTTAGGTGGCGGTTTCGATTTCGTAGTTAACAAAGAATGGGCTTCACAAGAAGCTAATGCTGAAGTTGAATATGAAAACTTAACTTATAAGATGGGTGAAACTGCATTTGCAAGTATTGCAGAAGCTGTTGCTGCTGCTAGTGAAGGAACTAAGATTTTAGTATTAGCTGGTGTCTATGATGAAGCTATTACTGTATCTGCTAATAATATCACATTATTAGGTCCTAACTATAATATCTTTGCAGGAAACACAAATAGAAACGCAGAAGCAGTATTGAGTAATGTAATTACATTAGGAGCTAATAATGATGGATTTACTTTAAACGGATTTGAAGTTACTGGTGCTTTCCAATTATCAATTTCTGAAAGTGCAAGCAATACAAACTTCATTTATAACGTTATCAATGCTGCTACAGCTGATGGTACAATTCGTATTAATCAAATCGAAGGCAACATTGCAACCAACTTTAATGTAAGTTACAACTATAGTAACAATCATAAAGCATACCGTTTCTTATGGGTTAATATACTTGATGGTTTGACTCTTAACAATAATGAATTTACAAACTCAACAAGAGTGGCATTCGATTTTATGAATGTACAAGGATATATTAAAGGTAAAGTTGATATTATCGGTAACACTTATTCAGGATCTAATCAAAGTTTCGTATATGCACTTAATGTTGGCCAAATCAATGCTACAATAGAAGGAAATTATATTGAAAACATTGGGAATACTGCAATTGACTTCCGTGCTATGAAAGAAGATGGTGACAATACATTTGATATTAGATTTAATACATTTGTAGATGCTGGCTGCGGTTGGCGTCCAATTCGTATTAGATCTGCTGGTTATGATGCAAATGATAGTATTTCAATTATGGTTGAAAACAACAAATTTATTGAATCATATGTAGATATTGATGGAGTTGTAACATTTGCTAATGACCCTGCTAATAATAAAATCTATACTATTGGAAGAAATTACTATGAAGTTAATGGAGAAGCTCTTACAGGTTTAACTGTAAATAACTTTGTTAGCAAAGATGATATAAGCGGAGCTATTACTGTTACTGCAATTTCTGTTGCTGAAGCTTATGCAACTGAAGCAGAATGTCCTGCTTATGTAAAAGTTGATGAAATTAAGCCAACAGCAATTGCTATCACAAATAAAGTTGCTAAGATTGATGCTTTCACATCTCATCAAATTAAGTTCACAGTTAGTCCTGATAATGCAACTAACAAGAAAGTTGGATTCACTTCAAGTAATCCAAAAGCTGCTACAGTTACATCTGCTGGTCTAATCAATGCTCTTGCTGGTGGTAAAACTACTATTACTGTATTCTCAATGGCTGATAATACAATTCTTGATTCATTTGAATTAGAAGTTAAACCTGTTGAAAGAATCGAACTTCGTTATGAAGGAAATGGCGTTTTAGCTGTTGGTGATACTTTAGATATCGAAGCTACATACATTGGTGAATCTACAGATGCTATTACTTATGAATCTTCAAATACAAATGTTGCTACAGTAGATGCTACTGGTAAAGTTGCAGCTGTTGCTAAAGGTGAAGTAACAATCACTGCTAAAGTTGGTGAAGTAAGTGCTACATTAGGTTTATCTGTATTAGATAATTCTGAATTAAATGATTTATTAAAATTATTAGTTGCTAATAACAACGGTGTTGTTATGGATGAAACATTCAAATATATCGGTAGTGATGATGGTTCAGCTGATTATGAACATGAAATTTATGGTTCAGTTAATAATTATTGGGCTGGAACATTACCTGCTGTTGAAAAGAATATGTTAGATTTAAGTACTAACCATAAAGCTGGTGGTAATGGAAACGATGAAATGAAAGCATTAGAATGGATCGTTGTTCATGATACAGCTGGTTCTGGTTCTACTTCAACTGCTAGAGCAAATTCTGGTTGGTGTACTAACCCTCAAAACAACCCTGATACTTCAGCTTCATCATGGCATTACACAATTGGTAATGATGGTATTTTCCAACAAATGGAAGAAAACATCATTGCATGGCATGCTGGTGATGGAACAAGCTGGGCAACTGCTGATGTAAATTATTCAACTACATGGCATGATACAGGTGTTGCATATGCAGGCGATCGTCCTACAGTTACTTGTGGCAATGATGGATACTTCTATATCAATGGAACTAAATCATTAGTAAAATATCCTACTGCTGAAGGCGTTACACCTCATATCAATACAGTTGGTCTAATCTGCGTTAAGGGTGAAAATGGAAATTATAAGATTCCTACAACTTGGGTATCTTCAGGTTATGGAAATGCAATCTGTGCACGTGGTGGAAATAACAATGGTATCGGTATTGAAACTGCTGTTAACATGGGCTCTGATGTATATCTAACATGGCAATATACAGCTAAATTCGTAGCTGGCATTCTAGTTAGACATAATTTAGGCGCTGACCGTGTATTCTTCCACAATAACTTCTCTAATAAGAAGTGTCCAAATACAATGATTACTGCTGGATTAGTAGATACATTCTTAAAACTTGTATATGCTGAATATGAAGTTGCTAAGAATTATAGTGATTACACAATCACTTTCACATCTAATAACCCTCAAATCATTGATAACACTGGTAGAGTTGTTAAGGCTCCAGATTATACTACAAATGTAAGTTATACAATCACAGTTACTAAGGGTAGCGAATCTCAAAGCATTACTTTAAATTCATTAGTAATTGGTAAATATAACTAATTATATGACTAAAGAAGGCATTGAAAGATGCCTTCTTTTTTATTTGCGATTATTCAACTTGAAATTTTTAGTTAAGTATGATATAATAATAAATCGTAAAATATTTACAATAATTATACGAGGAGGGTAAAATGTTGAAACGTATAAGCAAAATATTTATTACAATTTTTGTCTTCTTACTTGCAATTGTTTTAGTTGCTTGTAAAAAAGATGATGATAACAAAGACAATGGAAAGGAAACAAAAAATCCTAGCATTTCTTTTACAACTACATCTTATGAATTAGAAGTTGGAGAAGAAGTGACTTTAAATCCAACAACTAAGGATGTTGAAAATCCTGTTGTTGAATATTCTTTAAGTGTTGAAGGGATTGTTTCTAATGACGGAAATGGTAAATTTACAGCACTTGCTGCAGGTACTGTTACTGTTACTGCTAAATTAAAAGATTTAGAAGTTAGTGCAAATGTTACTATCAAGGTAAATGAGCCTGCATTGCCTGTTTATGTAGAAAGCATCACTATTGAAGGTGAAACTTCTATGACTGAAGGTGATACACAAACTCTTACTGCTACAGTACTTCCAGCAGATGCAAATGATAAATCATTTACTTGGAAGACAAGCAATGGTAAGATTGCTACTGTAGATGCTAATGGTTTAGTTACAGCTTTAAAGGCTGGTACTGTTACTATCACAGCTACTGCAAATGATGAAGGTGGCGTAAGTGCTAATATTAAAATTGCTATTAAAGAAAAACAAGTATTAGCTGAAGCTATTGAATTTGATTTAGCTAATGAACTTTATGTTGGTGATGAAGTAACATTAGAAGCAAAGATTAGCCCAAGCAATACAAGTGTTAAGGTTGCTCAATGGGAAAGTACTAACCCAACAGTTGCTACAGTTGATGAAAGTGGTAAATTAGTTGCAGTTAATGCTGGTAAGGTAACAATCGTTGCTAAAACAACTGATGGCTCAAATTTAAAATGTTCTAAGCAAGTAACTGTTGTTGCTTTCAGTGGTCCAAATCAAGTAGCATATGTTGGTCCTACAACATTTGGTGCAAATGAGCAATATCAATTAAAAGCTAGTGATTTCACAAGCGATGCTGCTGGTGATTTAGAATTCTTATCATATGAGTGCTTTGATGATGCTGTTACAGTAAGCGAAACTGGTTTAATTACTCCTGTAAGCAGTGGAACTGCTAATGTTATCGTATCTGTAAAGGGCAAGACTACAATTGAAGTTACAATTGCTGTTAAAGTTGTTCCTACATTATATGTAGATGCAAGTCTTGCTGGTAGCGCAAATGGTGCTAGTGTAACAAGTTCTTTAACAACTGAAGCATTAACATTTGGTGAAAATGCATTTGATACAATTAGTGCTGCTATCGCTAAAGCTAGTACTGGTGCAAGTATTATAGTTGCTAGCGGTACATATGCTGAAAATATTAGTATTAATAAGAATGATATCTTATTATTTGGTCCTAACAATAAGGTACTTGGAAATGATACAAGAAAAGAAGAAGCTGTTTTAACTGGTAATATTAGTATCGCTAAAGAATTACAAAATATTACAATTGCTGGTTTCAAATTTACTGGAACTGCTACAGTTAAAAATGCTGCTGGTGCTGGTGGATCTGGTACAGAACCCGCAACAAACTTAGATAATTTCAAATTTGCGTATAATCTAGTAGATACTGCTCTTACAAGTGGTAAAGGATTTATTTATTTTGTAGAAGGTTCAAGTGGTTATTCATATAATCTATATTTCACTGGTAATAAATTCACTACAAGTGTAACAAGTACTCTTGAAGCATTTGTATATATTGATAATAATACTCATTTATTTGTTGAAAACAATACATTCTATAATGCTCCAAAGATGGCATTCTATATCAATGATACAACTAAAGGTTTAGGTGGAAATGCTGTTATTAAGAACAACACATTTGATACGATTGGTACAAATGCATTCCATTCTAATTGGGGTAGTCCAAGTCCTAACCTAACAAAGGGTTATTACATTGAAGTAGAAGGCAATACATTTAAAAATGTTGGTGCTGATGCTATTCATTTTGGTCAATTCAATAATGCTGACTCATATGATCATATTTTTGTAAAAGAGAATAGCTTTAATACTGTTGGTACTGGTGTATACTTCAATAGAGTTCAAGAAGCATTTAATATTGTTGTTACAAACAATACATTTGTAAATGATCCAAGCACTGCATATTTTGTAAATGCATGGAATGCTGCATCTAATACTAAGATGATTGCTGGTGGAAACAAATATTTAGCTGATGGTACTGAAATTAGTGCTAAAGATGCTTTATATGATGCTGAAAAGATTTCATTAGATCCAATTCCAGAAGAAACTCCAGTTAGTACTGATGGAGCACTTGGAAACCACATCGAAATTAGATTTGAAGGTAGTGGTGTTTTAAGTAAGGATGAACAAGTTGAATTAAGCGTTAAGTTCTTTGGTGAAGTAGAAGGAGATAATCCTACATTTGCATCATCTGATGCTACAGTTGCTAGCGTTGATGAAACTGGTAAAGTTACTGCATTAAAGTCAGGCGAAGCAACAATCACAGTTACTATTAATTCTGAAACTGCTACTGTTACATTTAATGTTATCGATGAGAGTCAAAATATGAATGAATTATTAAAATTAATTGCACAAAACAACAATGGTGTTGTTATGAATAGAATTATCTCATATAAGGGATCATCTGAAATTGATCAAAGAGTATATGGTTCTGTTAATAACTACTGGGCTGGCACAATGCCAAGTATTCAAGCTGATTATATGCCAATGTCTACTAAGAAATATGGTGTATGGGCAGAAGATGCTGATGGAAACCAAACAAGTGTTATTCAAGCTGAAAGAACATCTACAGAATTTATCGTAGTTCATGATACTGCAAACTCAAGTGCAGGCGCAAATGCAAAGATGAATTCTGATTGGGCACATCATCCACAATCTGATACAACTGCTTCATGGCATTATACTGTAGGTAATGATGGTATTTATCAAGTACTTGAAAACGAAAAGTTAATTGCATGGCATGCTGGTGATGGAACTAATTGGGCAACAGACAACAACAATTCAACTACATGGACTGATTCTGGTGTTGCATATGTTAAAGATCGTCCAAGTGTTACACTTGGAAATGATGGATATTTCTACATTGAAGGTCAAAAGACTACAGTTAAATATCCTACTAAAGATGGTGTTACACCTCATATCAATGATTTAGGTTTATTTGTAGTTAAGGGTGAAAATGGAAATTACAAGATTCCTACAACATGGATTAACCCAGCATATGGAGATGCTATTTGTATTCGTGGTGGTAACTTACATGGTGTTGCTATTGAATCTTGTGTTAACGTTGGTTCTGACTTATGGTTAACATGGCAATATCTTGCTAAGTTAGTTACAAGCTTATTAATTAAATACAACCTAACTCCAGAAAGAGTTGCTTTCCACAACAACTTTGCTAACAAACCTTGTCCAAAAACAATGATGGGTGCAAACTTGGTTGAACAATTCTTAAAGATGGTTTATGTTGAATATGAAGTAGCTAAAAACTTTGCAGATTATAAAGTTACATTTACTTCTAATAATCCTGATATTATTGATAATACTGGTAGAATTGTAAATAGACCTAAGTACACTACAAATGTTAGTTATACAGTTACTGTAACTAAGGGAAGTGAAAGTGCATCAATGACACTTCATTCATTAGTTATCGGTGAAAACTGTTAATTGAATGAAAGACTATCAAAATCGTAAGGTTTTGGTAGTCTTTTTTCGTAAAGTACTATAGATTTTCAATTATTTGTGCTATAATAAAATTATAAAAGGAGGAGACTAAAATGCGATTTATAAACAGGGTATCAGATTATCCTAATAAAAAGATATTACATGTAAGTCATGCTTCATATTCAAATGGAGAATTATCAGAATTACATGTAACTGAAGAAAAAGATGAAGGAACTGTAACAGTAACTGGAACTGAATTAAATGCTGAAAATCTTAATAAAGCATTTGAAGAATTTGGGAGAAATAGATTTTTGTGCATTTATGCAAGAGAAATGCATGATTTAATTATAGATGAAGATGATTTTTCATTTGATTTAAATGGATTAAATGATTACAAAACTGTAAACTTTGAATGTGCAATAGATATGTTATATCCAACTTGTAGTAGTGATAATTTGACTATTCAAATAAGTCTGAATACTACAAATCGAACAGGAACCATTACATTTTCTCCGGATAGTAGTCTAACTATGCCTATTACTGCAAGAGCATATGTATATTTTTATTCTGACAGCAATCACACAAATCTCGTTGTAAGAGTACCATTCTTATATACTTTTACACCATCTTCTACAAATCCACTTGATTAGGAGTCGTTATGGAAATAATAGGAATTACAGGTTCATTTGGTAAATCAAGTCTATGTTATATATTATCCTCATATCTAAAGCATATAGGTAAAAAAGTAGTAAGCTATTCAAGTATTGAAATAGATTCACCTAAGAGTAATAAAACAAAAAATCAAAGTCAAGAAATAGTAATAAAGAACAAAGAAGTATTAGATTCTGCAATCAAAGAAGCAAAAGAATATAATGCTGATTTTTTAATATTAGAGATTAATGAAGAAATAATTGGAAAAGGAATAATAGATGATGTTCCTTTTACATATAGAGTACTTACAAATATCAAAAGAATGGATATAAAAGATGATTTCAACAAATACAAAGAAGAAGTATTTTCTTTTTTATTGCATAAAAATAAGGAAGTAGAAGATAAAATCATTTTATATTTAGACTCAGATATGGCCTTAACTGATTTTACAAAAATAAAAGAAGATAGCAAAAAAGAAGTAATCACATTAGGTACTAGATATATATGTAATGTGAAAGGATATGATGAGGCTAGTATTGATTATTTAATGCATGAAACAGCAAATTCTATATTTTCAAGTATTAATGGACTTTCTTTTAGCATAAGTTCTAATCATAATACAACAAGTATTAATTCAAATCTCATACTTCCTTATAACGCAATTAATATATTAGAAGTATATAGTATTATAAATGATTTAAAGTTATATGAAGAAAGTACATTTAAAAGTTTTATTAAAAACATAAATATTCCTGGAAGAAGTGAAATAATTAAAATAAATGATAGATATATTATGATATCACCAACACTTTCTCCAGAACTTGAAGAATTATATAAGTTTCAACAAAACCAAGAAATAAATGATATCATATTAGTTACAGCTAGTATAGGCCAAGGGTTTTCTACATGGGAAGAAAAATATAATTCTAAAGAACAAAAGGAACATTTAACAAGAACAAGAAAATTTTCTATGGAATATGCATCTAGATATGCAAATTATATATATTTGACATCGTCTGATCCAGCTAGTACTGATCCATATGAAATCGATAATGAAATGAAATCTTATATTAAAGATGAAATTGAGGCAATCATTGATATTGATAGATATAGTGCTATTAAAAAAGCGATTAGAAATTCAAAATATAATGATTTCATTTTGATAAGTGGCCGTGGTAATAGGAATATCTATTGTATAGGTGATAAGATGCTTAAATTTACTGATTTAGAACTAGTACAACAAGCATTAAAAGAAATTGGTTGGTATTATGAGTACAAATAGAATAAATGATATTACAAAAACTCATAGTATTGAAGGACTTGATTTAAATGTAAATCTTGTAAGTGGCAAATGTGCTTTTACCACAAACATTATCAATATTTTTAAAGATACTTATAATATATCAATTGATTTAAATTATATTGGCGATGATACATTTAGTTTTTTCAATTTTCATCTAGGACCACATCTTAGATTAAGTATTAATGAATACATAAGGTTCATGGGTAATGTAGTTTATTATATTGATGGTAATGATATAAAACATGATGGATATAAATATTTTGAAGAAGAAATCTATAATAACACATTTTGGTATTTTAAATTTTCTGATGGCTTAGATTTACAAGCAAAATATAATATGACATTATCTGATGATACTATTATATTATATGATAATTTAGGTAATTATAAAGAATATATAAGAAGTAATAATGAATATGAAATATTTTTACTTAAAAGGATAGTATATATTGGAAAAAACGATAATTATACAATTGAAAAAGTATTAACATATGATGAAGATGATAGATTACTTAGGATATATGATTCAAGACGCCCTTCATATTATATAAAGTTTTTATATAATGAAAACAATTATATAGAAAAAATATGTTATGAAACCAGTTATAAAACATATGGAGTATTATTACATTATGATGAGAATGGTAATATAAACTCCATTACAAGAATAGTTAATCAAGATTCTTATTTATCACATGTTTTCAAATATGACAATACTAGATTATCGCAAATAATCAATGTATATACCTATAAAAGTTTGAAGATCAGTTATAAAAATTATCCTCAAAATACCTATAAAATAGCTAAAATTGAGGAAGGATATGTGAATAAAAAGATTTTCGCATTTAAAAGTACAATATATGCAAATGAAGAAAACACTAAAGATGGTATTTATGTTTCTAAAGGAAGTGCTCTTGATACTTCCAATACCTTCAATTCAAAATATGAATTTACGTACGCTTTTTATGAGAATAGCCAATATACAATAGTAAGTATTGTAAGTAAAATATCTCAAGAGAGTGTAATTTCATATATTTATGAATATGATATGTTTGGACGTTTAATGTCTGCATTTGAAAAAGTCGGAAATAATAATTATAAAACACTTTCCAAAACAAATGGTGTATGGCTTAAAGATAATAGTGAAGCACCAGGTGAAACATATCCTGATGGACAGTCTAAAGAGACAATTAATGGAATAGTATCTAAACATGTTAGCAATTATGAAATAATATATGATGAAAATTCAGATATTGTGAATGATTTTATTGCTTATCACAATAAATATAAAAATGCATCAGGAGAAGATAATTTAATATATAATTTTAAAGTATCTGTCAAATTATTTAATCCATCAAATAGTAATTATATTATTGTATCAATACAATATACAGATAATACTTGCAAACAATTTGATGCACGTATAATTAAATATGAAACAGGTGTTTATCAAACAGTGAGTGTTCAAGTTGAAGTTGATACTCATAAAACAGTCGAAAAAATATCATATTTTGCGGATTCTACAAGCTTTATTATTAATGACATGTATGCTTCAATTGGATTATGTAACATAACGTGTTTTAGTGCTAATATAATGGTAAGACAATTAAAAGATATTACTGATATTAGTATCACTAATTACAATAATACAACTGATATTATTAGTTTATCTTCTAGTTATTATATAACATACAATGATGTATATAATACTTATTTAAGTTATTTAAGAAATACATTTTTATTTAATAATAATAGTTTCGATTTATATTTAAGTGAAGGTCGATTCATTAAAAGAGTAAAATCTGTATTATATTTATCACAACATGTAAACTGGTTATTATATGATAATACAGATAATTACCGTTTTACTTTACAAAACGTCACTTATAATATGTTTAATGACACATTAACAACAAAGAATTATTATTTTTATGAAACATATAATAATTATTCAAATGTGCTATTAGAAGTAGAAAAATCAGGAAATAATAATAAAAGAGTAATATATGATTTAAAAGGAAATGTACTAGAGAACATTGATTCATATGGAGTGATTTCAAAAAACATTTATGATAACTACAATCAAGTAATAAAACAAGAAATTAGTCATGCAGCATCAAGTGAAAAGTTTGTATATAAAACTACAAGGACATTAGAATACACTAAAGAAGAAACATATTTAGGATCTAATACATATTATTTTGATGATATTGGCAATGTAACACATAATATAATAAGAGATGTTAATGGAATATTAATCAGCAGCAAGTATTATAATAAAGATGGACTTGATAATGTAATTCAAGTAGAAGATGGAAATCATAAAAATAATATTAGATATGAACTAAGTGGTAATATTTCATCATACAATAGTATTTACGATAGTTTAGATACAAATAATAAAACTATCAATCATACATTTACATATGATGATAAAAATAGATTTTTACGACATTATCAATTAAGTAAAAATCTATTAGAAGAGAATGATAATTATCGAATAAGCACATATTATGATGACTCAAATAGATCAGTCACTACTTATTTTAGAAGAAGTGGATTATTAGATACAGCCACTTCAACATATAATAAATATGGAAATGTTGCATCTACTAAATATAATGATAATGGAAATTATATTAATTATGTTTATGAAAATAATGATGAAAGTAGTATATGTGCCAATATTAAAAATATAAATGATAATATTGAAGGCCTATATAAAACATTTACTTATGAAGATGGAACTTTAAATAAGATAGAAGAAAAAGATGTAAGTAATGACTTAATTATAAAGAAAGAGGTTTTTCCAAGCACAGAGAAATATTCATTTATATATGATGATTATGAAAGGTTATACACTTATAATCAAACATATGATTTAAATAAAGTATCTCCAAGACTTGAAAGCCTTAACAATGATGTTTTTGAAAAAACATATGAATATGATTATTTTGGAAGAATCAAAAAAATATCTACAAATGATTTATCAAATCCATTTGAACAATCTATTTCTTATGAAACAATCAGTTTAAATAATGAACTTTATGCTACTTCTAGAATTATAGAACAAGAATACAATTTAAGACCAGATTTATCACATCCATATTATAATGTTTTGACATTTGATTATGTATATGATAGACTAAATAATATAAGTGCTTATGATTTAGTGGCAAATAATAGTTTAAATCATCATTATAATGATCATTATTATTCATACACATATAATAATGATTCAGTTCTCACAAAAGAACAAGTGTGGGAAAGAGATGCTAATTTAACAACATTATCCTATAAAGAAATTAATTATACTTATGATTTAAATGGTAATATTACATCTAAAAATATTAAAGACGGTAGTGATGAGAATCATATAATAAATAATAATACTTATAATTATTATTATCAAAATAACAAATTAGAAAATATTTATGATTCTAATAATCAATTAATATCATCATTTTCATATGATGATTTTGGTAATACAACATCATATGATGGTTTAAATCTAACTTATATTAGAGGAAGTGTATTATCTTCTATTAGTGATGGTACTAATACATACAATTATCATTATAATAGTGATGGAATAAGATATAAAAAGATTATCAATGATGCAGAAACAATATATGGTTTAGATGGTAGTAAAATCATATATGAAAAAGGTGTAAATAACTTTTTATATTTATATGAAGGAAATGAAATAATAGGATTATATGATTTAGACACTCATGAAAAATACTTTTATGTAAAAGATGTTACTGGAAATATAATATCGATTATTCAAAATAATATAGAAGTAAATAGATATAAATATGATGCATATGGAAATTGCGAAGTATACACATATAATTACAATGGTGAATTAGTAATAGATAATACGAATTATTCTATTGGTAATAGGAATCCATTTAGATATAAATCATATTATTATGATAAAGAAAGTGGATTATATTATTTAAATAGTAGATACTATAATCCTAAAATAGGAAGATTTATCACGATAGACAGTATTGATTATATAGATGAAAATAATATATATGGATATAATTTATATTGTTATTGTGGAAATAATCCGGTGATGTACTTAGAAATATATGAGAATTATTCTTGCTTTTCCAACAATTCATATGACTCAAATAGTATATCATCATTTTCTTCATTCGTATCAGAGAACAATAGCATTCATAAAGATAAGCAAATAGTACCAGCATGGCTGAAGATAACTGCCATTAGTTTACCGGACATAATTATAACTGCTAGTTACTTGAAATCAAGTGGCGTTCATAGATACTTGTGTTATGCTACTAAAACAAGATATTATTTTCCTAAACCAGGTGGCACATGGAGATGGATACCAAAATCCTCTTCTAGTTATTTTAGTAATTCAAATGCAATATTTAAGTTAATAATGACGGGTGATGCAAAGGCTGGAATAAAAACTATGGCTAAATCGTTTGGCTTCACAGTTGGTATTACAGCAGGTGTAAATTTTTTTGCAAATTTTTATGAAAACAATTTTCATGTTGATGAAGCAATGTTGAAAGACACTATAATAGATACTGCAATTGGTGTTGGGTCTTATTATTTAGCAGTGGGGACAATGTCATTGATTTCTTCAGGGTTATTGACTGTCGGCGTGGCAGTTCCAGGTGGTTTAGTTTTTGTAGGTGTTATAGTTTTAAGCATCGGGATAGAGTATGCTGTTAGAGATATATTTGATTATGAAAATTGATTATCGGAGGCTTGTCGATTATGAAAAACAAAATAATTGATTACTTAAAAATAAAAGGAGTGGATAATTATAATGATTTAGATAATATTTATGATATGTATGCATCGGGAATTATTAATAAACTATTATCTCACTATGAAAATGTTCATATATATCCATCTTTGGATAAAAAAAACAAAACTATTCAGATACATTATAGCTATAATAATATAAATGTTGGTATAGATTTTTTTGAAAATGATTACGATGTTGTTATGTATTATTCCGGTATAACCCCAAAAGAATTGGACAAGCTATTTGTTAAATACAAATATCAAAAAGATTTTTCTTTAGAATATTTGATAAAAAAGTTAGATAATCAAATTAAAAACCATCCTAAATTGAAAAACATGTCGAAAGATCAAAAAAAGAAAAAGATGTATTCTATGATTGCATGGATTAATTTTTCTATTCCCATGGTCACTATGAGTTTAATGGCTTTATACGTTTTTATTACCGGAAACTCAATACAAGCCGGTCCATACTTTGCTTTTATAATTTTCATCCCACTATTAATGTGGTTTATATTTGATATAAAATCGCGAAAATTATAGCAATACTTCTATAATCACGAGTTAAATTAGTGTGTTAATATATAAGCGTGTTGATTGGTGGTGGAATAAGTAGTGGAATTTCTTCTGTAATGTCTGGTGGTAGTTTTATTGATGGTTTTGCAGATGGAGCCTTATCCGGTTCAATTACTGGAGCAATTTCAGGTGCAGTCGCAGCTTCACCACTAGGAGTATGGGGACAAGTGGGAGTTAACGCATTAATAAGTGGAGGTAGTTATATTGTAAATAATTATAATAACTTTAATATTGGTGACTTTTTATTTAACTCTGCACTTGGTGGATTAGCTGGTCGTTGGCGGTGATGGTTGGACAAAAGCAGGTTCAACGTTAGCTTATGATTTAGCCTTTAATGGCATAAAAGGTTCATTTATGATGTTAGGTAGAGGTGCATTAAATGAGTTCTCTAAGCCAATTATTAAATCATCGATTGTTGGAAGTGCTGGTTTTATTAATGATATATTCAAAAAATTAAGAAAAAATTCAAGAGGAGGAAGATAAATGTTTAAAGTCCAAAATTTACTTTATTTATTAATATGGATTTTTAATATATTTACATTTATATTAGCTAAGAGAATAGATGATATATATATTAATGATAAAAAGAATTATTATAAACATAAGGATGTGATGTCATTTATTTTAAAAATTATTCCCCTTTTTATGATGCTTTGTTCTATAGTATTAGCAATTGTTACAATATTTCTTACAAATGAAGTTACTAATACTATTATATCTGCTTATTTTATGATTACTATTATTGATTTAATCTTTACTGGAATAATTAATACTATCTATGAAAGACATTAGTTTTATTCATTATAGAAAAATAAACATTAATCATATGATAAATGTATTAAAAATTAAACAAAATAAAAATTGCAAAAACTTTATCTAGCAATAAAAGTAGGTATACTTTAATCGGTATATCTGCTTTTTCTTTTTTTGATAAGATGAAAAAGCTGGGTATCCCAGTTGCACAAGTATTTCCAAAATACAACAATTAAATAATTAAAAATTGATAGATATGTCATATTTGATAAGTCTTTTTTTCTTAGGAAATATTCATTTAATGAAAAATTATTAATAAATAGCGGTAAAAAACTAAAAAAATATAATAGAAATTATTCATTGAAAAATATTGAAAAAAATGATATAATATGCTAAAAGGAAAAGAAGGTTTATAAGCCTTGTATGTATAAAATGAATAAAAATATAAAAACATTTAAGATAAATAATGTTGATGAAATAATAGCTTTAGGTGAAAAAATAGGTAGACTTGCTATTCCTAATCTTGTAATAACGATGAATGGTGATTTGGGTGCAGGTAAAACTACTATGACAAAAGGAATAGCTAAAGGTTTAGGTATTACTAAGATTGTAAATTCACCAACATTCACAATTATGAAAATATATGAAGGAAGAATGATGCTATATCATTTAGATGTTTATCGTATTACTAATCCTGATTCTGATTTTGAATTGGAAGAATATTTTGAAAATGATGGTTTATGTGTAATTGAATGGGCTGATCAAATTAAAAAATTACTTCCTGATTCGTACATAAATATCAATATCACTAGAATTAGTGAAAATGAAAGAGAATTAGAAATTAGCTTAGTTGGTAATAATTTAAAATATCAAGAAATTATAAATTGTTTGTAAGAAGGTAAATATGTTAAAAGAATATAAAAGAATAATGCTTTTAGATACATCATCTTCATATTTATTCATCAATTTTATTGAAGATGGGAAAGTAGTATATCAAGTATTGAGTGAAGGAAAGAACAATCATTCTGATAATCTACTTAAAGATATTGAAGAAGGTTTAAAAAAATTAAATTTAAAGGTCAATGATTTTGATTGCTTCGTATGTGGAGTAGGACCTGGTATGTATACTGGTCTTCGTGTAAGTATGACTGTTGCCAAAACATTTGCGTGGACATTAAAGAAAGATTTATATGTTCTAAGTAGTATTGATTTATTGTTTAGTGATTATATTGGAACAAACAAACAATGTGCAATAATGCTTAAAGCAAAGAAAGATTATAGTTACACAAAGATAGTTGATTTTAGTAAAGATTATAAAGTTTTAAGAAAAGAAGAATTCTTAAGTAATGATGAATTTTTGAAATTAGCAAGTGATTATCAAATACTTAACAATGATGATATTAAAATAAATGCTCTAAGAATCGAAGATTTTATGCTTACTAAAGTAGAAAATATTCATGCTTTAGAACCAAATTATTTAAGAAGTGATATTTAATTGTTATGCG